>PVBE010798565.1_pt1 | contig 126915 bp, 115 predicted proteins | sample 1631181 | NCBI WGS metagenome assembly PVBE01 (sample SAMN08397723, study PRJNA350692) | Marine metagenome, whole genome shotgun sequencing project. | isolation source: water | place: Pacific Ocean | collected 2012-04 | reverse complement strand
TCGGCATAGGAGCCTATGTCACCAAGAAGGACAGCGAGGTTGTTGAGGGCAAAGGCCACATCAGGGTGCTCGGGGCCGAGGGCTTTTTCCCAAATCGCCAGCGACTGCTCAAATAAAGGGCGAACTTCGGCGTATGAGCCTATGTCACCAAGAAGGACGGCGAGGTTGTTGAGGGAAAGAGCCACGTCCGGATGCTCGGGACCCAAGACTTTTTCCCGAATCGCCAGCGATTGCTCAAGCAGAGGTCGAGCTTCGGCATAGGAGCCTATGTCACCAAGAAGGACAGCGAGGTTGTTGAGGGCAAGGGCCACCTTCCAGTGCTCGAGGCCGAAGGCTTTTTCATAAATCGTCAACGACCGTTCATACAAAGGTCGGGCTTCCGAATAAGAGCCCATATCTTGAAGAATCACGGCGAGGTCGTTGAGGGCAAGGCCCACATCCGGGTGCTCGAGGCCGAGGAATTTTTCCCGAATCGTGAGAGTCCGACGGCACACTACTGCCGCTTTTTTGTATTGAGCTTGTCCGTAATGAATCAGCATGACAGCATCAAGAGGCTCCACTAGATCCAAATGCTCCGACCCCAACTCGGCCTCCAACTCCGCCACCTTGCGCTGCGCCGCTTCCAACTCCGTCGCTTCTGGTTCCTGAAAGAAAACCGCTGGAGTTAGAGAAAGGAGAAGTGCGCTAAAAATCACAAAATCAGTTTATCGGCATGGCTCTTTTCGACATGGAAAAGCTGGAGCTTTTTGCCGACTTGGCTATTCTATTTACATGAGTGAAGACCTTGAGTTCCCCTTGGAAACCTTCGAGAACCCTCGTCCTGAGCAATCCTATTTGATTGAATCGGTGACACCTGAATTTACTTGCTTGTGCCCCATGACAGGCCAGCCCGATTTCGCAACAATTCGACTGCGGTATGTTCCAGGCCCACAGTGTATTGAGTTGAAATCATTCAAGCTCTACTTGCGGTGTTTTCGAAATGCAGGGCATTTCCATGAAGATGTCACGAACCGCATGCTTTCCAAGTTTGTGGAAGCAATTCAACCGGTATGGATGGAAGTGCGCGGCGAGTTCAATGTTCGTGGTGGCGTGGCCACGACTGTTACTGCTCGCCATGGAGAGTTGCCCGAAAATCTTGCAGGAATTGAACCTGCAAGTTGGAACGGTCCAAACTAGGATTGGCGTTTTGCCAAAACGATTCGGTGACCTCTCCCAATGGCAAAGAGCATGGGGTCGGCAACGACCTCGAATCCAGCTTGTGCGGCAATCTCCCGGACTTCGGAGCGAAGAAGAGTATTTTTTAGGCCCTTCTTCCCTCCGAAAAACTTACGGACTCTTCGAGTCCAGCTTTTAAGAGAATTGTTGTCGAAGTAGGAAAAAATTACCCACTGATTGGAAACCCGAAACATTTCCTCGACATGTTTTCTGCGAACAGCTGGGTCCACGAGGTGATGGTTGAGACGCATAGAAAAGCAGAGCTCCATGCTTTGGGAAGCGAGAGGAAGTTGGTTCCCCAGTGAGCGAAAGCGGCCAGCAGAGGAATCCGAGCCAAAACGTTCTTGCCCCAGAGCTAGCATGTCATGGCTCCAGTCAGATTGATAGACCAGCTCTGATTGGGATTGCAGATAAGGAAGATAGCGTCCCCAGCCGCAAGGGAGGTCGAGGGTGCGATGGATTTCACCCACCCTCTGGAAATAACCCGAGAGCAATTTCCTCTCTCGTTTATCGGAAATCTTCCGGTGGGATTTTTCATACTCTTCCAAGTATTCCGCTGCGCCTTCAGGCGAGTTATAGAAATCGAGTCGGTGTGGAAGGGTCATGTTCGTTATGGGCGGTTGCCCGTATTGATTGCGTAGAGGTAGCCAGCAATGCGGCGCAATTTTTGTTGTCGGCGAGTTCGGGAGTGCAAGGCCTCAGCAGAGGTGAGAGGGTTTTCTTTGCGAGAGTAGGCTAACAGCAAGGTGCGGGCATCTTCTAGAGAAAGGATACTTTCGGTACCGGCAAAATCCACAAGGTCTACAATCTTCAACCATGTGGGGGCGCCTTTTTGGAAATAGCAGGAGTAAGGTGTGTCTAGCCACAGGAGGTTGGGGCTATCCAAATTTTCTGGCGTAGCCGAAATCAGATTCCGCGTTTGCATTCGGAAATGAATGAAGCCAGCATCATGGAATTGTCGGATGGCTTGGCCGGCCTTTTTCAAAAGAGTTTCGCGCTCTTCATTTTGGATATTTCTAAGTAAAGCTCTCAAATCGAGACCCTTTGGAATGCCCTGTGTGACAAGAAGAGAGGAGAGGAGGAAAGGGCCCAGTCGTTCTTCGCCCACGGCAAGGGCCGACACTGCGGGAATCTTGTGATGGGCCAGAGCCTCGAGAGCGCGCCATTCACGTCGAGCTCGACTTTGGGCCGCGAAAGCAAATAAGCGGCGCCGGAGGGGGACTCGATAGAGCTTCCACCATGAATCCTGAGAATCTCGAACGAGCAAGGTCTCTTCCTCGTCTTTGATGAGCTCCCCCGTAGAAACAGCCTCCTGAAAGGCTTCGCAGAGATTGCGGCTCATCTCAGCATCTTGGGCGATGACTTGAAAGCGGTTGGGAAGAGAGTGAGGCTGCAAGAGAGTGTGAGGGTGGGGGTAGTTCCTGGCCAAGCTCCTATTGTTCCAACCTGTCCAATTTCACTCAAGAAGAGGCCTCAAATAAGACGAAAGAGGGGGGTGCAAGCCCATAAGAAAGCCCTCATCAAGAACCTGAGCTGGAGTATGTCCATTCTCATGATTCGCATTTCTGGGATTTTCCTTCTGCTGTTTGGCCCCTCTATGGCGTCTTATCGCCTCGCCCCAGTGCATGGAGCCAGCATGGAGCCCACCTTGAAGGATGGCCAAAGCGTGATTTATCGAGAATCTCAGGACTCTTGGAAACCACGGCGAGGTCAGGTGGTGGTTTTTCAGGCACCAACTGAGCCAGGTCATCGCTATGTCAAGCGCCTCATCGGCTTGCCAGGCGATGAAATCGAAATTTCAGATGGCATTGTGCGGATTAATGGGAGAAAAGCTCCACTTCCGCCGAGTGCCATCGAATCCGATCAATTTTTGGCGACACGAGTTCCAGAAGGAAGTTTCTTTGCCTTGGGTGACCATGCCAAAGTTTCTTTTGATTCCAGGAGTTTTGGTCCCGTTGCAATGAGCAACCTAATTGGACCATTGGTGTACCCTCGACACCCCTAAGAATCCTTTTCGATTCGGACAATGGGATTAGACAGTTCGGCAAAATCGTTCAGGGAAACTTTTACTAAATCGCCGTCTTGAACGGGGCCAACGCCTTCCGGAGTTCCAAGGAAAAGTATGTCGCCTGGAAGGAGAGGGCACCATCGGGAGATTTCAGAAAGGGCCTCTTCTGGCTTCCACAAAAATTGAGCCAAAGAGGATTCTTGGCGAAGCTCGCCGTTGACCTCGCATCGAATCGTGAGTTCGTCCCAGTCGGGGAGGGAAGACGATGGAATCCAAGCAGGGCCTAAGGGTCCAAACGTGTATAAATTTTTACAGCGCAACCACGGCCAACTTTGTTTACGGTCCTTGCCTTGAAGGTTTCGTGCAGTGAAATCATTACCAAGTGTGTAAGCCGCGATGCCCGCGCGACACTCATCTGGAGTCGCGTTGTGAAGTGGTGCACCGACTAGGGCAACGAGTTCAGCTTCATGGTCCACGCGGGAGTCCAGCCAAGAGGGGATTTGAACAGGTTCGCTCGGACCGCATAAAACTTCAGGAAGTTTGGCAAACCAGATCAGCTCACTGGGAGGCTCGAAGCCAAATTCTTTTGCGTGGGCTGCGAAGTTTTTGCCTAAACAGAGGGCTTTCCCAGGTCGCCCTGGCTGCAAAGTGGAGGCTGTGGTTAGTTCAGGGCTTGCGATAAGAGCGCATTCTTCAATACCCGTACGAAGTTCGGAATGAAGAAGAAGGGGGGCAAGTTCAGCCAAGTCGTCATGTACTCCAGCAGCAGTCCAGTCTTGCCAGGTTTCTCCAAAGCCCCAAAGCCACACAGGGTGACCCTCAGGGTGAAGGACTCGCTTTAGAGTTTTCATCGAGTCTTCGCCAGTGCCGAAAGGGCGTAGGCCGTACAGAGGACAGGGTTTCCTTCCCACCAACGCTCAGCATATTGATTCACCCAAGAACCATCTTCGTTTTGAAGTTTTAGGAGCTGGGCTTGTAGTTCAGTACGCCAAGCATGTTCTTGGCCATCACTTCCCTCCAAGATATCCAGTTTTGCAACAGCGCAAGCCTCTGCAAGAGAGAGGTAGTAGTAATAAAGTCCTTGGAAGCCTGCGCGAGAATCACGAAGGGTATCGAAGCCTGGATTGACTTCTAAAGTCCAGTGGTGGCCGAGCCATTGAACGGCGGCCTCCACTCGTGGGTCTTCCGGAGTTAGTCCTGCAAAGATGTAGCACTTGAGAAGGGCGTAGGTCATGGAACCATAGGAGCGAGCAACCAAGCTGCCGTCATCCAAACGGACATAGCCTGCAGGGGAGTCACCCGGCATGTAGGTCGCGCCACCATCGTTTCCTGCGCGAACGGTCTCTCCACTTCCAATCTTTTTATAGGTTTTCGGATTGGATTCGGACCGGTTTTGGGAGCGCTGAAGAAAGACCAGGGCCCGTTTCATTGCGGGGTCATCGGAAGTTGCCCCGGAATCGTGCAGGGCCTGAAGTGCATACTGAAGGTTGGAAAGGTCAGGTCGCAAATCTCCACCGTAGCCAATGCCGCCGAAATACCGGTCGCCTTCAGAGTAGGATTCTCCTTCATCGGATTGTGTTGCCCGCAAAAAGTTGGCGGCGCGAGCAAGGACTGCCTTGTCTTCAGGCCTTTCGCCCGCTGCAAGAGCCATCATGGCAACCGAGGTGACATAAACCGGAAGATGGCCACCATGAATAGAACCATCTTCTTTTTGCAGGTCTTTTAGGAAATCTAATGTCACCGATGCAGCTTCTTTTGCTTCTTTTGAATCGGAAGCAAGAAGTGCCCGGGCAGCAAGCGCACTAATCCCAGGTTCAGGATGTCCGAATATTTCCCAAAGTCCACTTTTGCCACGGGACGAGAGCAAATATTGGATTCCCTGTTCAAAAGCCTGAGACACTTCTTTAGGAGAAGGGGGAGGGATTGCTTTTTTGTCTCGGTAATAAGCGCGGGCAGCTTTCGCACAAATCTTGGCGCGGGTAGGGAGAGAGTCAATCGGTTTCAGTTCACCTAAGATGCTTGCGGCTGTTTGGAGTCCTTCAGGAAAGCGCCACCCATCTTTCTGTTCGGGGCAGGCATTGCGAAGCCTTTGAATTGCTTTGGAGTAGCGATCTGCATCTAAAGCATGTAGAGCAAAGGCTACGGCAAAATTTCGGTCGCAACTCGAAGATAGTGAGAGCGCATCGGTTTCTTGAATTAACCATTCCACAGCACGCCGAATAAAGGGGCCGTCGTCTTCGCGGTAGGCTCTCGGGGACAAAGCCATTGCAATAAGAACATGGGCCGTGTCCAAAGGTGTTCCATAATTCCCATCCGGTTCCTGAGCTAGGCGAAACGCGGCGAGCTCTTGGTCAAAGATGTTTTTGACAGAGGGGCCTTGAGGAGGCGCATTCGGAATCGCCAACAGAAGGGCAGGGAGAATCAACATGGACATAGCCTAACGGCCCAAGGCGGCTGGAGGTTCAAGAGTTGGCTGGCTCTTACTGAGCCGCAGCCAACCGGACTGCAGTCCCGTAGGCCAAAACTTCTGCTGCGCCTTGCATGACCTGTGCGGAAGAAAAACGCACCATTACGACGGCATCCGCACCTAATGCGACCGCTTGTTCCTTCATTCGGTCCAGAGCCTGTTCGCGAGATTCTGCAAGAACTTTGGTGTATTCATCGACCTCACCACCAAAAATATTTCGAAAGGCGGCGCTGATATCTTTCCCCAAGTGACGGGCACGAATCGTATTGCCGCGTACTAGGCCAAGGACCTCAGTTACTTTTCGATGGGGGACATGTTCAGTTGTAGAGAGAATCATCGTTTCACTTTTCGGTAGGGGTCGCTGCGGCGGACGCGAAGTTGTTCAAGTAGTGTACGGAAACCGATGAGTCCAATCCCTGTCCAAAGGCCAACAATTGCGAGGATGTCAAGCGTACTTTCATTTTCAAACACATCTCCAAAGACAATCCAAGAGCAAAGGAGAAGCCCAAGCACGGTCAGTGACCACCCTAGTTTCCCGAGGAGCCCAGGAAGGAATGCGCGCTGAAGGGCGGCGCGCTCAAAGTCCGCAGGCTCCAAAAGCTTTGCACTTTCAAAAGCAAGGCGCGTTCCTTCCAAGGAGGCCCATTCTCTCGAACAATCTTCGCATTGAGATGTATGTTGGCTCAGCCACCCTTCTTGTTCCGGAGAACATTCACCGTCCGAGCGGGCATTGAGCCAAAGTTGTATCTGGGCGCAATCTTCAGGAGGCCAAAGTGGAATAGAATGGGTGTGTTCAGCGTTCATGCTAGATTATTGGGAAGCAATTTGCGAAGGCGCTTGCGCGCCGTGGACATGCGAGACATGACAGTGCCAACGGGTATTCCAAGGGAGTCGGCAATTTCACGATAAGTGAGACCGTCAAAATGTTTCAGAGTTAAGATTTCTCGATCCGAAGTGAGTAGACGGCTGAGTGCTTGGGCTACGAGTTGACTCGCTTCATCTTGTGCTAACAACTCTTCAGGGCGTGGAGATGCGATGTCCACGGGTTCGGGCAAAGTGTCTCCGTCAGAATTTTTGGCCTGAAAGGGGAGTGTCTGGCGGATTTTTCGCCTTCGAATACGTTGAATGCAAGCATTACGAAGGATGCGATAAAACCACGGGAAGAAGGGTTTGCCAGGAACAAAGAGGCTCAAGGCTTTCCAAGATTTAAGGTAAGCTTCTTGCAAGGTTTCTAAGGCATCATCTCGGTTTCCCAAAATGCCGGTTGCCAAGGCAAGGCTTCGGGCTTGATAGCGGTCTGCAAGCTGGCCGTAGGCAACTCGGTCCCCCTGAAGAGCTTGCTCCAAGAGAGCCTGGTCTCTGGTTTCAGTAGGCGCGGTAGCTTGCATATTCAGACTATGCCGCCGAGAGTGGGTTATTCAGGAAAATTCCTCCAAGGTGCGAGCCACCCGAGCGGCAACCCCAGGTTGGGCGAAATAGGGCAGGAGGGGTTTCAGATCGTTAGCGAAGGACTCTCTTCCGGCAGGAGTCAAAAAATGGGAAAGATCTTGAGCGAGGCCTTCTGGCGTTAGGCTCCGTCCAAGGTGTTCGGGGACCAGTTTCTTGCCCGCAATGAGGTTCAAGGAGGCGATGTGCGGAACGGCAAGAGCGTGCCGAGCCATCCAGTCGCCCAAGCGAGATTCAATTCGGTAGACCACAACATTTGGGATGCCATGGGCGGCAACTTCTAGCGAGGCCGTGCCACTTGCAACCCAAGCCGCCTTCAAGTGGGGCAGAACGGAGTGGAAACAACCCGGTGCACGAAGAACAGGAAGAGAGAAATCTTGAAGGATGTTATCCACCGTTTCCCAAGCGGCATCGCGATTGAGAGGTAGGACAAAGCGAAGGTCTGGATGTTCTTGAAGCAAGTGTTGGGCCGCTTCCAAAAGCAAAGGGAGGTTTTGCCGAATTTCTCGCTTTCGACTTCCGGGAAGCAAGCCAATCCATGCATCGTGGGCATTGAGTTCTTCCGGCGGGTCTTTTTTCTCTTGAGGTCTTTGGTGAAGCCCGTCTCCCAATGGATGGCCAACATAACTCGGATGCGCACCACGGCGTTTGAACCAGTCTTCTTCAAAGGGGAGAATCGTAAGAAGACGATCCGCTCTTTTGAAATCCCGAATTCGCCAGGGTGCCCAGCCCCATAGTTGAGGGGCGACAAAGTTCACGACAGGGACGCCTGCACCTTTGGCAAGCCTGAGGAGGTGTCGGTTGAGGCCAGGATAGTCCACAAGAAGAACAGCGTCTGGCGGTTGGTTGCACAGTTCTTTAGCAAAGCGATAAATACATCGGAAGAAGAGGGGAAGCTGAATTGCAACATCCCGGAAACCCATCACATTCAAATCTGCAAGGGGTTCCCAGCACTCCATGCCTGCTTTTTCAAGTTTGGCACTTCCAAAGCCCGCTACGGTGATACCCGGATTGCGTGATTGAAGTTCTTGGAGGATGCGCAGTGCGTGGGCTTCTCCAGATGCGTCTCCACAAGAGAGCAGAATGCGGCGAAGAGGTTTTTTCGGTAGTGAGCCGGTGACAGGAAGTGGCTCCTCAGAATTGTTGAGGTTTTCAAATTCTGTTCGTCGAGTGGAAACCCTTGAAAGGGCATGAAGGTGCCGAGGGAGTGCCAAGAAAAGGTCAGCACAGGCAAGCAAATACTCTCGAAGGGTTTGAAAGAAAGGTCTCAACGAATATCCATGGCACAGCGAAAGCCCACATAGGAGAGGCGCGTGTCAGTAGCCGGGAAAAGCCACCGGTAATGGGCTTGGCTTTTTGCAGGGTCGTCTCTCCAGCTGCCTCCCTTCAGTACAGCCATGGATTCCGGGCCAGCATCTCGAACAGACTTGGCACGGTCAGAGTTAATGGGCTCTTCGTATAGGTCAGACACCCATTCACGAACATTTCCCGTCATGCAGAGAATGCCTTGAGGCGTGCTGTCTTCAGGGAATTGGCGAGAGGGAAGTACTTGACCCGCGCCGTGGGCTTGGCAATTAATCTTGGAGGCGTCAAATAAATCACCAAGCGGGTAGCGCCGTTGCGAAAACCCTGAAGCGGCGATTTGCCATTCGTTTTCGGTTGGGAGTCGTTTGCCGACCCATTCCGCGTACTGGGATGCAGTGGACCAAGAGACCCCAGTTACAGAGTGGGCGGCATGGCCATCCGGGAAAAGCGGAGATCCATCCGAACTCCAGCGCCAAGTGGATGGAAGGTGTTCTTCGCGGAGAGCGAGCGGTTGAGCGAGAAGAAATCTGGAAAATTCTGAACAGGTGACTTCGTATTTATCCAAATAAAAGGCACTGACTTTGATTTCTCGTTCTTTTTGAAATTTTGGATAACCCAACAGGTAGCCTTCAGAGGGGGGAAGGGTGTACTTGCCAGCCGCAATGAGAGCCATGCCAGTTGGGGTCGTTTCAAAGCCTTTTTGATAGCGTTCCGGATGGCGTAACTTCTCAATCGCATGAAAGGAGCGCTCTAATTTTTTGGCTGCCACTGAGAAGGCGCGGGCAGTTCGAGAGCGCTTGTAGAGCTCCGTATTCCAGAAGAGGTGGAACTCTCGTTCTCTCAAGATTCGCGTTTGCTCGTCCACATATTGAGGTTCGGGTACAGCGCTGGCTACGAGCCACTCTTTAAGGGGGCGAGGTGGAGCTTTGCCGAGTTCAGTTTCTTCGCTTAGCCAGCGCTTGCATGCAGAGTATTCCGTAAGAAGGTCGTTGTAACAACGGTCTCGTGTAGCGAGGGCATCGCTGAAGCGCTTTTCTGCCCGAGCGAGTTTCCGCTCCATTCGCGGGTCTTGGGCAACAAGAAGAGATGGCATGACGATCGCAAGAAAGGCGACCGACATCATTCTTCTCAAAGCGTATCGGGCTGGTAGCATTTTGTGGGTGGCCAAAGAAGCGCGTTCAAAGTCGAGCAAAAGGGTGGATTCCTTCCAGCCCGAATCCCTGCTCAAGTCCGACCAACTTGGGAGGATTGAGCGTGGCCATTCTAGCGATGGCGATGCGGGGAAACTTGCTCTTTCAAGACGGCAGGTCGCGGGAGCCTGGTGGTGGTTGCGACCCCTTGCGAGACTTTTGCTACGCCGAGAGGGGCGAGCTCTTCGCCAATTAGATAGTCTTCCTGGAATTCCCGGGTTCGTCCAAGAAACCAGAGGCAGCCTCACGAGGACTTGGGTCGCTGGAGAGCCGATGCAAATCGCGCAACCCAACAACCCGGCCTACTTTGAAGAGGCGCGTCGACTTTTGACTCGAATGCACCGTATGGGTGTTGCTCACAATGACACGGCCAAGGAACCCAATTGGTTAGTGCGGGAGAATGGGATGCCTGGCTTGGTGGATTTCCAGCTGGCAGTGCTTTCGAAGCATAGAGGGAAGGTATTCCGGATTTTGGCAAGAGAAGACTTGCGCCACCTCTTGAAGCATAAAAGGACTTACTGTCCCCGTTTCTTGACAGAACGAGAAATGCAAATTCTTAAGACGCCAAGCCTGCTTTCTCGAATCTGGATGAGTACGGGAAAAAAGGTATATTGGTTGATTACCCGAAAAATTTTTGGCTGGAAAGATCGCGAGGGCGCGGGCGACCGTGGCGGCAACCCACCAACCCAGAACTCATAAAACCGCCGACCGGCGGAATTCTTACTGGTTTCAGCTGCCCCCTTCGGAGCAGTTGGCCTTTTGGGTGCAAGCTTCGCCGGAGGGTTTGTAATCGGTTTGATAGAAGCCCGACCCCTTAAAAAGCACACCTCCGCCAGAGCCTATAAGCCTTTCCAAAGCAGGGGCTTGGCATTCCGGGCAATCTATATTCGGGTCTGAACTCATGTTTTGAAAGAGTTCAAATTCATGCCCGCAGTCCTTGCAACGATAGTCGTAGTGAGGCATTAGGCAGGTTCCTCGTCGGAAGATGCCGGTTTAATAATGTTAACTTGAGCGGGTCGAAGAATGCGGTTCCCCATTTTGTAACCCGTTCGAATCTTCTCGATTTGGGGCGACTCCAATCCATCTTTTTCAAGAGTCTGGATAGCTTCGTGAATCGTAGGGTCGAATACATCCTCTGGTTTTGGATTCACGGATTGAACCCCAAAGCGGGCAAGGAGCATTTCAAGCGACAAGTGAATGGCGCGGACACCTTGAGCAAATGGACCAGATTCCTCGTCCTTTTCAAGCCCCTCCGGCATGGCGTTTAAAGCAAGTTCGAAGTGGTCTAAAATGGTGACAACCTCAGTGAGTAAAGCTTCCGTTCTGGCACGGGTTCGCTCTTCGACATCCGAATCTAAGCGCTTGCGCATGTTTTGCATCTCTGCTTGTGCGCGCAAGGCACGGTCTTGCCAATCTTCGAGGGTTTCAGTTTCCTCGAGGACTTCTTCAATTTCGGTTTCAGGATCTTTTTCTTCTTCAGCCATCACAGATTCACTTTCCATTTTCTTCGAGCTCTTTTAGTTTGCGAACAAGTTTCTTTTCTTCTTTGCCCATTTTCTCTGGTACAGAAACAAAGACCCGGACGAATTGGTCGCCTCGACGGCCCCCATGCAATTGAGGAAGTCCTTGTCCCTTGAGGCGAAAGACTTTGCCAGTAGGGGTGCCTGCGGGAACATTCATGCGAACATCTGACTCTAGGGTTTGAACCAAGATTTTGTCTCCCAGAGCAGCTTGCGGATAAGTCAGAGGAACTTCTACATATAAATCGACGCCCTCTCGGTGGAAGCCCTCCTCTTCAGCGATTTGTACTTCCACAAAGAGGTCTCCTGAGGGACCGCCCTTCCGGCCGGCTTCTCCTTGCTGACTTAGACGAATTTGAGCACCATCCTCAATGCCAGCAGGAATCTTGACTAAAATTTCTCTCTTCTGGTCTTCTAGGCCAGTGCCTCGGCAAGTTTTACAAGGGCTGGCAACGACTTCCCCTTCTCCCTGACAATGGGGACAAGTGGTGCGAACGGCAAAGAAACCTTGCTGTTGATGCACCTGTCCATGCCCCTTGCAGGTATTACATGGCTCCGGTTTGCTCCCTTCGCTTGCGCCCGTGCCTGAGCATCCTGTACAGGATTCGGCGCGATGAAGAGAAAGGGTTCGTTCACAGCCCTGGAGGACTTCAGGAAGAGAAATTTGAACGGCTGCACGAAGGCTTCGACCTCGGCGAGCATTGGAGCGGCCACTGCCTCCACCAAAACCAAATAGATTTTCGAAGAAACCACTTCCTTGTCCTTGACCACCAAAGATGTCAGAGAACTGAGAGAAGATGTCCTCCATGTTGTCAAAGTGGAAGCCGCCGCCGCCTGGGCCTCCACCCAGACCAGCATGGCCATATTGGTCGTAAGTACGCCGTTTTTGGGTGTCCGAAATGACCGCGTAAGCCTCTGCAGCCTCCTTAAATTTTTCAGCCGCCCCCTCGTCGCCTTTGTTGCGGTCGGGGTGATGCTTCAGGGCCAACTTCCGATACGCACTTTTAATGGCGGCGTCATCGGCATCTCGGGAAACTCCGAGAACTTCGTAGTAATCGCGTTGGCTCATAGTTTGCGAGTGACAAACTCAGTAGGAGCCAGCCACTCATTTAAAGAATGCCTTTAGGAAATGGCCCCTTCGGTTTCTTTTGAATCTTTATCCTCGCCAAGGTCGGCCACCAAGGTGTTTGTGGTCAGCATGAGGCCAGCAATGGAGCCTGCATTTTGAAGCGCAGTGCGAACCACTTTAGCCGGATCCAGGACGCCGGATTTACCAAGGTCTTCGTATTCACCGGTTAAAGCATTGAAGCCGTTCCAACCATCGGATTTAGCAACAGTTTCAGCCACAAGAGAGCCATCGTAGCCGGCATTGTCTGCGATGGAGGTTGTTGGGGCGCGAAGAGCCCGGCAAACAATCTCGGCACCAAATTTTTGTTCAGGCTCAAGGTCAAGAGCTTCAACGGTAGGAATGCAACGCAAAAGAGTTGTTCCGCCACCTGGGACAACACCTTCCTCGATGGCTGCGCGAGTCGCATGGAGTGCATCTTCAACGCGATGTTTTTTTTCCTTCATCTCGGCTTCGGTCAGACCACCGACTTGAATCACGGCAACGCCGCCAGAAAGTTTGGCAAGTCGCTCATTTAGCTTCTCTTTGTCGTACTCCGAAGTGCTTCGCTCGATTTGAGCTTCAATTTGGCGGATACGGGCTGCGATGGCTTCCTTGTCGCCGCCGCCATCCACGAGAACAGTGCGATCTTTCTCGACCGTAATCTTTTTGACTTGGCCAAGATCCTCAAGCGTTACATCGCCGAGCTCGCCACCGGTCTCTTCCATGACTGCGTTTGCGCCAGTAATGGCGGCAATGTCGCCCAGCATGGCTTTACGCCGGTCACCAAAACCAGGTGCTTTCACAGCGACGACTTTCATGACACCGCGCAGTTTGTTGACAACGAGAGCAGAAAGAGCGTCACCATCCAAATCTTCTGCAATGACTAGAAGTGGTCTGCCAGTTTGGGCAACCTTTTCCAGAACAGGAAGGAAGTCCTGAAGGGAAGATATTTTCTTTTCGTGAATCAGGACAAGCGCATCTTCGTACTCAGCGTTCATCGTCCCAAGGTCAGAAATGAAGTAAGGAGAAATGTATCCCTTATCGAAGGACATTCCATCTACGAAGTCGAGATAAGTCTCGATTCCTTGAGCTTCTTCAACCGTGATGACTCCATTCTGGCCAGCCTTTTCAACGGCTTCAGCAAAGAGATTTCCGATTTCTTCGTCTTGGTTAGATGAGATTGTCCCAACTTTTGCAATACCTTCTTTCCCGTTAACGGGTTTAGACATTGCAGCAATGGTTTCTGTAGAAGCGGCAACGGCTTTTTCCATTCCAGTGCGGAGGGCCGTTGGGCTGACGCCAGAAGCCATGAAGCGCAATCCCTGGCTGAGCATGTCTGCGGCCAGAACAGTTGCAGTTGTGGTGCCATCACCCGCTTCATCATTAGTTTTGGAAGCGACTTCTCGAACCAGCTTGGCGCCCATGTTTTCGAAAGAGTCTTCGAATTCAACTTCTTTCGCAACAGTGACTCCATCTTTAGTGACCGTAGGTCCGCCAAAACTCCGTTCGAGAATGACGTTGCGGCCCGCAGGCCCCAAAGTGACGGCGACAGTTTTTGCTAAATTGCTGACTCCAGAGAAAAGCTTCTCACGAGCTTTATCATCAAAAAGGATTTGCTTTGCCATTTTTCTTTCTCCTAACGCTCAATTTTGGCCAGGATTTCGTCGGCTCGTAGAACCTTGTAGGTCTCGCCGTCAAATTCAATTTCAGTTCCGGAGTATTTGCCAAAGATGACTTCGTCACCGTTAGCAACCGGCATGGGGATGCGGTTTCCAGCTTTGTCGTATCGACCGGGGCCAGAAGCCATGATGGTGCCGCCAAGTGGTTTCTCTTGAGCGGAATCAGGAAGAACAATTCCGCCTGTGCTTACGGTCTCAGCCGGAGTTGGAAGGATGAGGACTCTGTCCTCAATGGGGGTGAAGGCGAGGGTGGTTTGGGTCATGATTAGTTCAGGGTTCAAGATTTAGAAGTCGCCTTCGAAGTCGCTTCCTTCGGGCATGGAGTTCTTTTCAGGTATTTCGGTGATGACGCAATCGGTTGTGACTAAAGTGCTGGCAACAGACACGGCGTTCTCAAGAGCCGTGCCCGTGACTTTGACAGGGTCAATGACGCCGAGTTTCATCAGGTCACCGAACTCGCCCGTTAGAGCGTTCCAGCCGAAGGAGAAGGAATCATTCGCCAGAATTTTGTGCTGAATGACACTGCCGTCTTCACCTGAATTTTCTGCAATTGCGCGGGTGGGTTGAGTCAGTGCCCAGGCCAGGATGGAACGCCCGAGGGCTTCATCTCCCGTCCCACTGGAGTCAATGACTGTGCTCGCACGAAGAAGGGCAACCCCTCCTCCTGGAAGAATTCCTTCAGCTATAGCTGCCTGGGTGGCATTCTTGGCATCTACGAAGCGGGCTTTCTTTTCTTTCACTTCGGTTTCAGTCGCTCCACCAACTCGGACTTCAGCAATTCCTCCGACGAGTTTGGCAAGACGCTCTTCGAGCTTTTCGCGGTCGTAATCCGAAGTTGTCTCTTCGACTTGGCGCCGAATCAAGTTCGCACGGGCCTCAACGTCGGAAGCGTTCCCTGCGCCTTCGATGATGGTGGTGTCGTTGTTGTTAATGAGGACTCTCTTGGCAGTTCCAAGGGAGTCGAACTGAACGGTTTTGAGGTCTGCGCCCGTATCTTTCATGAAGGGCTCCGAAGCAGTCAGGGTGGCAATATCCCGCAACATTTCTTTGCGACGGTCGCCATAGCCTGGAGCTTTGACTGCGCACACATTCACGATGCCGCGCATTTTGTTGAGGACAAGAGTGGCAAGGGCTTCGCCTTCAATGTCTTCAGCCACAATCAAGAGAGTCTTGTTCTGGTTCTTGGCTTCTTCCAATAGCGGCAACAAGTCTTGCGCAGAAGAAATTTTGTCTTCGTAAACCAAGATGAGTGGGCTCTCCAAGACCGCCTCCAATGTGTCTTGGTTCGTTGCAAAATGCGGAGACAGGAATCCGCGGTCAAACTGCATTCCTTCAACAATGGTGACCTCGGTGTCCAAGGATCGCCCTTCGTCAATCGTGATGACTCCATCTTGACCAACTTTTTCAAACGCGTCCGCAAGGATGGCGCCAACAGCGGAATCGTTATTGGAAGCAATCGTTGCAACGGCGCGAATGTCGTCGTTGGAGTTTAAAGTTGTGGAGTTGTTGTTGAGGTACTCCTTAACTTCAGCTAGCGCACTTCGCATGCCGCGAATCATGCCCGTTGGGCTTGCGCCCACGCTGAGGTGCCGTTGTGCCTTTTTGAATATGGACCAGGCGAGGAGAGTCGCAGTTGTGGTGCCATCTCCCGCACGATCGGAGGTTTTGGACGCGGCTTCGCGAACCAATTGCGCTCCAAGGTTTTCAGCCTTGTCCTGCAACTCAATTTCTTTAGCCACACTATGGCCATCTTTGGTCACAGTAGGACCACCCCACGATTTGTCTAAAACAGCACAACGACCTTTGGGGCCGAGAGTGGAGACCACGGCAGTGGCGAGTTTTTCGACACCCTTAGAGACGGCGTCTCGGGCATCAACATCAAAGCTTAATTCTTTGGGCATTTCGTCAGGGCGGCGTCAGGGCCGCGTTGGGGAGTTTGCCGAGGTAGGACCCCGGAAAGGGAGGTGGGCACAGGCTTTTGCCTTTGCCTGCCTTTACACGGCAACTAGGATGCCAAGTAATGGGGCATGAAAAGGCCTATTATGCCTCCTCCACCTGCCGAAATGGCACAACTTCTCTCCAACCTCTGCCGAAAGGCTTTCCAGGGTTCCCTGAGGGCCTTTGCGGGCGGCCTTTGTTTGGCCGGAATCCTTTTGCCGCCGGTCTCGGCCCAAGAAGCTCCGGCCCCAGTCGCTACCGCTCCGTGGCAACTCGACCTAGGGCCCATTGGATGGCTGCCCGGTGCCCCTGCGGACGGGGAAGGCGATTTTGCCTGGTGGCAGCTCCCCGGGGGGGCAATTCTCCCTATTGACACCCTTTGGATCCGCGGCCTGGGTCGAGAGGGGATTCACGGAATCAAAAATCCTGAGACGGACTTTCTTTGGGTACGTGCTCGAGACGGTTCTCCCGATCTGAGAAAGGGATGGCTGACTGCTTGGGAAGCGGAAGGACTCCGATTCGAAAGTTTGGGAGGGGAGCACTTACATGCATGGGAGGCCATTGAAGCCCTTCAACTCTTGGCAGAGCCCCTTCCTACGCTCGAGAGTGAACATGCTCGATATCTTGTGTTTCAAGGTGGAGGTTTTTTGCGGGTTCAATCCTTCTTCGAAAAGGAGGGTAAATGGATTGCTAAATTGCCTTGGAATGATGAGGTTGAGTTTAGAAAAGAAGCTCTTGCTGAAGTTTATCCCGCTCAATTTCCCATGCCGCCTTTATTGAAAACGACAGGGCCTAACGATGCAATAGATCGCACGCCACGACGAGGCAGAAGCATTGAGGGCAAGCCACTTCGGTGCGGTTCAAAAGTTTGGCCCGACGGTTGGGGAACTTTGGTCCCTTCAAGGATTGATTATCAATGGGCGGGAGCGGGAGAGTTCCATGCTTGGGTTGGAGTAGATGAAGAAGTTCTCGAGTTCCGGAACCCACAGCCCGTTATTTTCCAAGTTTTCTTGAACGACGCACTTCTTTGGGAATCGGCGGCTTTGACTGTGCAGGACAATCCCCTTCCTGTCCAAGTGACCGTTCCAAAGGCTGGAGTCTTAAGTTTGCGCACAAAACCCGCCAATAGACTCCCCTGGGGAGGACACGCCAATTGGCTGATGCCGACTCAGTCGCCAGCGGGATCGCCAAGCAACATGGGCGCATCCACTTGGTGATCCCAGAAAGCAACTTGGTTTTTGCCTGACTTCTTTGCGACGGTTTTCATCGCGCGTTCGGCTCGGCGAAGCAATTCTTCTCCGGAATGGATATCGTCCCCAGTGAAGTGGGCGAGGCCAATTGAAATTTGAATACGGGCGGTTTGGCCCTCAAAGGAAACTACTTGTTGTTGGACGCGACCCAGAACTCGTTTTGCTTTTTCAATCGCACCTTGCAGGCCAGTGTTCGGAAGGAGGAACACGAATTCGTCGCCACCCCAGCGCGCAACTAAATCTTGACTTCGTCCTTCTTTCAGGCTCAAGGCCATAGTTTTTAAAGCATGATCGGCAAAGATGTGTCCATGCTCCTCATTGAAATCTTTGAAATCATCGATGTCCAAAAATAAAACAGAAAGGTCGTGGCGATGTCGCTGACTCCCATCAAAGGCTGAGTTGAGGCGCTCCAAGAAATGACCCTTGGTGTACACGCCTGTGAGTTCATCGGTGATGACCATTTGGCGAAGGCGTTGGATTTCCGCCTGCTTTTCTGCAACGGCAAATCCAAGTTGAAGCAAAACCTGTAAACGTGTGTCGGCTTCGGCGGCACTCACTGGGAGTGCCAGGAGGTTGGCCAAGGTGTCTCGCTGGCGGCGAAGGAGTCCACCGACCGTTCCAGGGGGGGTGCCTTCCCAGGGGACCACCAACCAGGGGATAGGTCGGGAAGGGGAGAGCTTTTGAAAGAGCTCTTGCCACTCCAAATTCTCTGGCCTGAGAGACAAGGGAGCCACAACAGCAGCCGTGAAATCTTGACTGTCAAGGAGTTGAATACTGCTCTTCAAATCTCTAGCCGTAAACACCTCCCACCCCCGGTCTTGAAAGCCGGTACGCAACTCAGACAGGCGCTCACCTCGATGGTTCAAGATGGCGAGAGTCCGTGGGCCCGAATGGGGGCCTGGAGAGGGAAAATTCATTCGCTACAGCCCAAGAATACCACCGGAAAGCTAGGAAGTTGGAAAATGCAGAAAAACCTGTGCTCAGAGGGGGACGGAAAGGGCTTCTCCTGGTTTGACTATACTCCTAGAGCGGATATGATGCTTGGCCCTAAATCAGGCCAGACCGCCTGAAAACCCTAAATAACCCTCATAAAATCGTGTCAGATCTCTCCGTACAGGAGTTCGTTGATGCCGGAACCCATATCGGGTGCCGCGTTGGCCGATGGAACCCCAAAATGGAGCCATATATTCATGGTTCCCGCAACGGGATTCACATCATTGATTTGCGCTTGACCATCAAGGGAATCCTCCGCGCTCGCCACTTCATTCGTGAGGTTGTTGCAAGCGGTCTGGATGTTCTTTTCGTTGGTACCAAGCCGCAGATTCAGGCTGAAACGCGGAAGGTACACGAAGCCACCAAAATGCATTACGTGGACGACCGCTGGATTGGCGGAACGCTCACAAACTTCGAAGTCATTGGAAGCCGTCTTGCTTATCTCGAGGATCTCGAGAAAAAGGAGTCGGAAGGTTACCTCGACACCATCACCAGTAAGGAAGCCGCTCGATTCGGCCGCGAAAAGCGGAAGGTCTGGCGAAACTTGCACGGTATTCGAGACATGTTTCGTTTACCTGGTGTTTTAGTTGTCATAGATCCTAAGACTGAAAGGAACGCTGTTCGTGAAGCTCGCCGAATGGGGATTCCTGTTATCGGCATTGTGGACACGGATGGAGACCCTGATACTTGTGACATTGTCATCCCTGCAAATGACGACGCCATTCGTTCGGTTTCTTTAGTCTTTGACAAGTTGGTCAAGGCTGTGACGGATGGCAAACAACTGCGCGATGAGCGTGGTGTGGAAGTCCAAGGTCGCGAAGAGGCTATTGCTGAAATCTCCAGTGCCCCGGTACCGCGTCCTCGCAGTGGCGGCCGTCGTCGCCCGAAGGCAATCCCTGGTGGCTTAACTCGCTCCGTGGAGATTGCACCTATGGAGGAAGGGGGTACGGCCACTCAAGAAGCCGAACCCGTTGCTCAAGAGGCAGAAGCTGCACCTGAAGCCGAGTCCGGAGCTCCAGCTGAAGCGCCTGCTGAGTCCACCCCAGAAACCGAAGCTCCTCCAACCGAGGAGTAGTCCCTTTCCCGTTTTCCTTGACGACCGGCTAAGGCCGGGTTTCGTCTCGACCCTTCAAGAATCATGACCACAATCTCTGCCAAAGATGTCGCTCAACTCCGCTCCGCCTCTGGTGCCGGGATGATGGACTGCAAAAGGGCTCTCGTTGAATCCGACGGCGACACTGAACGCGCAATGGAGCTTCTTCGTGCGAAAGGCCTGAAAACTGCAGACAAGAAAGCCGAACGCGCCACCGGTGATGGTCGAGTTCATTCCTACATTCATCACAACCAGAAGGTGGGTGTTTTAGTTGAAGTTGCCTGTGAAACGGACTTTGTTGCTAAGGGAGAGGCTTTCGAGACCCTTCTGAACGACCTTTGCATGCACATCGCAGCGAATTTGCCATCTCCAGTTGCCGTTCGAGAAGATGATATTTCTTCCGATTTAATTGCAGAGGAAAAGCGCCAGCTTTTGATGTCCGAAGAACTAGCGAACAAGCCCGAAGAAATCCAAGAGAAAATCGTGGATGGTCGTCTGGTGAAATTCGTTCAGGAGCGAGCCCTGCTTTCTCAGGCGTTCGTAAAGGACCCAAACCAGACCGTTGAGGAAATGGTGAAAGGGGTCGTTGCCCAGGTTGGCGAAAATATCCAGGTCAACCGCTTCGTTCGCTTCGAACTAGGCGCCTGATTCCCATCGCGGCGTGCTATCCTGCCGTCCATGACATCACGCTACAAAAGGCTCCTTCTGAAGGTTAGCGGGGAGGGCTTTGCTCGCAAGGGCGAAACCGGCCTCGATGTTGAACGGGTTCGCGCTTTGGCCGAGCAACTGAAAAAACTCACGGCCGAAGGTGTTGAAATTGCCTGCGTGATAGGTGGTGGGAATATTCTTCGTGGAACTCAGAGCAGCGACCTTGGAATTGACCGTGCCACGGCAGATTACATGGGCATGTTGGCGACCGTGATTAATGGTCTTGCCCTTTGTGACGCCCTCGAAGCTCATGGAGTCCCAACTCGTGTTTTATCTGCTATTGAAGTGAATAAAGTTTGTGAGCCGTTTATTCGTCGTCGCGCCTTGCGCCACATGGAAAAAGGTCGTGTTGTTGTACTTGCCGGTGGATTGGGGTCACCTTATTTCACGACGGATACTGCGGCGGCCCAACGCGCCGTTGAACTGGGTTGTGATGTGCTCCTCAAGGCCACGATGGTTGATGGGGTATATGACAGTGACCCGAATGAAAACCCCGATGCGGCACACATCCCGGAATTAAGCTTCACGGAAGTTTTAGATCGTCAGCTTCGAGTCATGGACCAAACTGCCTTCGCCATGTGTCGCGAAAATGGCCTTTCCCTCATGGTGTTCAATATGGAATGCCCGGATGGGGTTGTCCGCGCCGCTGCGGGCGAAAACGTTGGCACTGTCATTCAAAACTAAAAATGTCATCCTCAATCCAACCTTTTCTTCGTTCGGCAAAGGAGCGCTTAAGCAAGTCCGTCGAACATTTCAGTTCAGAAACTCGCGGCATCCGTACGGGCCGTGCAACCACAGGCTTAGTGGACAACATTCGAGTTGATTACTATGGCTCTAAAACACCTCTGAACCAATTGGCTTCGGTGGCTGTGCCGGATCCTCGCTCCATCTTGGTTAAACCCTTCGATGCTAGCTCCCTTAAGGATATCGAAAAGGCAATTTTGTCCTCTGATTTGGGAATGAACCCTTCGATTGAAGGGAATGCTCTTCGGATTTCCATTCCCCCCTTGTCTGCGGAACAGCGACAAAAACTTGCTGGCCGGATAAAGAGCCTTGCGGAAGAAACTCGCATTTCTATGCGGAATGTGCGTCGAGATTGCATCAAGGAGGTGGAATCTGCCAGCAAGGACAAGAAGCGGGAAGATGCTGTTAGCGAAGATGATGTCCGGCAGGCCAAAGATGAAGTCCAGTCTTTGCTGAAAGAACACGAAGGCCAAATTGAGGATCTTCTTGCTTCCAAGACCAAGGAAATTCTGGACCTTTGAGACCGCAACGCTAATCTATGCGGCCTCATCTGGGGGCATAACTCAGTTGGTAGAGTAGCTGGCTTTTAACCAGTAGGTCCAAGGTTCAAGTCCTTGTGCCCTCACCAGATGTCAAGTACCGGGTGCAACAAGCGCTCGGTACTTTTTTTCGATTAAGTCTTGTACCTTTGCGCGCGTGGGCCAGTCTTCCGGAGCGAGGTAACTTTCTGGCGGGTTTTCCGCAACCAAACGGTGGATTACCATTTCGGATGGAAGCAGAGTGAGGGCGTTCGCCACCATCTCCACGTATTCTTCGAGTTGAAGAAGATCCAACCCCCCTTTGCGCCAAAGTGCTTCCAGTTTTGTTTTACGTAACACCATCAGTTGGTGAAATTTGATTCCGTGGGAGCCAGATTGGATAGCTTCTTGAACTTGGAGTTCCAACCCCGTCATTTTTTCGCCAGGGAGGCCGGCAATGGTGTGGGTGATTATTTTGAGGCCTTGCTTGTGGGCGAGGTGGCACGCTGCGTGATAGTTGGCAAGAGTGTCGTGTCGACCGATTGTTTTTTGAATTTCGTCGTCGGCAGTTTCGAGGCCAAATTCGACCCAAACCTCCGAAAATTTATCGCAGTAGGAAGCTAAAAGAGCAGCCGCTTCTTCTCCAAAACAGTCAGGCCGCGTGCCCACGCTTACGATTGGGGCGATGTCGGCATGGTTGGCCAAAAACTCCAGTGCCTTGGCCAGGGGGAGAAGGTCGGGGTAGGTATTGGAATAGGACTGGACATAAGCAATTGCGGCAGGGCCGTTTGGCTGGGATCTGCGCACGCGGCGGAGGCCTTCTTCCCATTGCTCTGCGAGAGATTTCTCTTTGCGGCGGGCACCAGTTCCTGAACCATCGATGTCGCAGTAGATGCATCCCCCAAAGCCCGTTTGACCGTCGCGATTGGGGCAGGAGGTTCCAATGTCAAACATGATTCGCCGGAGCCTGCGGCCATAATGCGCCTTCAAATGGCGGCCGAGGGTGTGCAAGGGGGGGTGCTCCGGTAGCATGAGCTCCGATTTTAGCCATGGCTGACCCCACCACCGTCCCCGTAGTTCTCGGCACTGCCGGTCATATTGACCACGGCAAGTCCAGCCTCGTCGAGGCCCTCACTGGTACGCACCCGGATCGCTGGGAGGAGGAGCAGAAGCGTGGCATTACGATGGACTTGGGGTACGCTCAGGTTTCTTTTGAGGACGGATTAGAAATTGGATTTGTGGATGTGCCCGGACACGAACGTTTGGTTCGGAAAATGGTAGCGGGGGCAACTGGCATGGGCGCAGCCGTTTTGGTCGTTGCTTGTGACGATGGCGTTATGCCACAAACATTGGAACATTTTGAAGTATTACAAATGCTGGGTGTACGTCACGGTTTAGTGGCGCTTACTAAAGCTGATTTGGCCGACGAGGACATGCGTTTATTTGTGCATGCCGATGTGGAAGAATTGCTTTCAGGTTCGGCTTGGGAATCCGCCCAGGTATTGGAAGTCTCCGCCCATTCCGGTGAAGGTATGGAAGAGCTTCGCGCTGCCATTCGCGACTTGGCTTTGAATGCCCGCAGCGAGGTTTCTTCGCGCTATGCCTTCCGGCTACCCGTTCAACGCTCCTTTGCCATGTCGGGCGCAGGCACTGTCGCCACCGGTGTTTGTGCTTCGGGAACCATTGAAGAGGGTGGCAACTTGGTAGTTTTGCCAGGGGAAGGCAAAAGCCGCGTGCGTCGCGTTCAAGTGCATGGGCGTGCGGCGGGCGTTTCTTCCCCGGGTTTGCGAACAGCATTGAACCTCCCCGACTTGGATCCAAAAGATTGTCGCCGCGGTTCGGTCTTAGCTGCGCCAAGTACTTTGACTTCTGGCTCGCTTCTCCGCGCAACGATTGCCTCTCTCAAAGATGCGCCGCAGCTTGAACATGGCATGGAAATACTTCTGCTTGCCGGCACGGCGTCAGTGAATGGTCGAATCTGGTTGCCACCGAAGACTAACGAGGGAGAGTTATTGGTTGTGGATTTGCAATTGGAAGAGGAAGTGGCGCTTGTTCCTGGCGAAGCATTGATTCTTCGCCGCCCTTCTCCGGCTCGCAACTTGGCTTCGGGTCGTTTTCTTGTCTTCGGCAAGCATCGATTGCGTAAACGGGATCAGCGAGTTCGCGAATGCTTAGAAAAGTGTGCGCATACTTTGGATGACCCACCGGCCTTAGCCACCAGTTTCCTGGAGCTTCAAGGTGGTGCTTTGTCAGAATCTGAGTTGGGGTTATTACTAGGCTGGACTTTGGATGCCATTGCTCAAGAGCTTCAGCTCGCAGCTTCTAGAGGAGATGTGCGGAGTTTGCCAGGAAACCGTTGGGCCAGCACGGGGAGTATTGGGGCTTTGGGGGCTGAGGTTTCCGCTGCGGTGACTGCTTGGTTAAAGAAAAACCCGCATCGATTAAGGATTCCTATTGCCGAACTTCGGAAGGGCTTAGGGAAAAAGAAGGCGCGAGCTTTGGATGAACTCACCGATGTCGATTTAGAGGCCATTGGTTTAAAGAAGTTACATGGAACGGATTGGCAGTTGATGGACGCAGCTTCTCCGGCGGATGTGTTGGAAAAGGCCGAGTTTTTGCATAAAACTCTTGTTCAGGCAGGCCTAAGCACTCCGGACAACATTGCCTTAGCTGAAACTACGGGCTGGTCGCAGGAAGAAGTTGCCCAAATCCTGGAGTGCCTTTCCGACATGGATTCCCTGGTTCGAGTTTCGGGCGGAAACTTGTATTCCAGACAAGTGGTAGAGGAACTTCGCGACCTTGTTGTAAGTCAACTTCAAAACGGTTCCCTGGACATTCCCTCCCTGCGCGACCATTTCCAATCCTCCCGTAAATACCTCATGCCCCTCCTCGAACATTTTGATTCGAAAGGTATCACCCAGCGTCGTGGCCCCAATCGAATTCTTCGCAACCCAGAAGCTTCGCTTTAGCTCCTGCGGTGGAGAGCCTGAAGATTTGGTTTAATCGGTTGGATGCCCAAGCAGGTCTCGGGCGGCGTCCACGCGGTCGGGGGTACTGATTTCGTGCCACCAGCCGTCGTGGAGGTGAGCCTTACAAGGATGGCCATCGGCAAGGGCGGGGAGGAGACCGTCACGCACCATGCAGAGAGTGCCCCCATGTTCGGATTTGCGCAGGTAGGAAAGCCAGGAAGGAGAGGGTCGGCAAATGCCGGTAAAAACAGCGGCGTCATCAGAGTGCGGCGTGCCTTTGGGAGCGAAGCCTGCGACTAAACCGTTTTGATGGTGTAGTCCACCGAAAGTGGGGAGGTCGTTTCCTGGGTGCAGGACCACGCCCGGTTCCTGGCTTCGAAGTAAGTCCTCAAAGGGAAAGTCGGTAAACAATTTTGCGTTCACAACCAAATCGGGGAGAACATCCAAAGAAGAAACCTGAAGTAAAGTGCCACCTGTTCCTAATAGTTCCTTTTCGCGGAGGAAGCGAAGTTCGAGCCCCTCTGGGGCAATACGCTCGGCTTCTTCCCGAACTTGTTCAGGGCGGAAATGAAGATTAATCCAAATCCTTTCCACTCCCGCAGCGGCGAGTCGAGGGATCAAAAAACCCAAAGGAGTTGTATTGCCTACTGGTACACAAGCCTTGGCCCACTGTTCTCGCAGGGCACCGAGTCTGGTGGCTTTTCCTCCGGCTAGGAGGAGGGCGGTGGTTGGGGCGGTCATGGGGTGGCGGCTGATTCGGAGAAGAATATTCTCCACTTTTCCCAGTCCGGCGCAAAATGGGGTTTCACGAAAAGTCCCTCTGGAGCTCTTTCAGGGGCTAGAAGGGCTTGGACTCGTTGAAAGGCTCGTGTTTCGGGCCCACGGTAATCCCCGCGCCCCGCCTCAAGAAGTCGGCCAAAAGTGCCGAGGGCTTTGACGATTCTTTGAAGAGCGGTCACAAGAAAGAAGTGTGCACTTTGGGTTGGGTCGAGGTGTGCTTTTTCGCCAACATGGAAACACTCTTCCAAAAGAAGGGCGCGGACGGCGTCGGAGTAGTCCACATACGCATCCGTCCAAAGCGAAGCCAAATCGTAAAAGAGTGGGCCCGTGCGCAAGTCCTGGTGGTCAATCAAAGCAAGTTCAGTCGGCGTGGCTTCCCCAACCGAATCGTCCTTTTTTAATAGAAGAATATTACGAGAATGAAAGTCGCGGTGTTGAATCTGTCGAGGACCCTTTGCGGCCTCGTGGGCAAGAGCTGCGCATAAAGGTTCAGGAGCTCGACCATGTTTTGAAGATAACGCTAGTTCGCGAAGAAATAAGTCTTCATCTAAGGCAAGGCTTGCGTTGGGATGTTCCGTAGGAAGAGAGTGCGGGGCAAACTTCGCTCTTAGGCGAAGGACTTTTTCGTAGTGAGAAGGGGTGGGCTCGTGACACAAGTGAATATCCCCTAGGTCTTCGACTAAATAGCGTCCTTCACGAGCTGAGCCAAAACGGGGTGTGCGAACTCCCGCTGAAGTTAACCACTCTGCAGTGGCACAAGGTGGGGGAGTTTGGGTTTCCACTCTTAACCAAGGGATATCGGTTTCCGCTTTATCCGCAGCGCGGAAATATCGACGGTCGCTGGCTTCCGGCGTGAGGGGCTCAAAAGAAGCAAGTGGCAAATCAAGAAGAGGAGTCATAGATTGATTCCTTCTGATGCGCAACGGGCTCGGAAATCATGGACGTGCCCAAGCTCTAAATTGAGGACATCCGTGGCACAATCACTCCCTTTACTAAAGTCACGCAACTCCAAAGCCGCTTGCCCCTGGAATCCACCCTCGTCTAAAGCGCGCAGAACATCCAACCAAGGAATCGTGCCTTGTCCCGGTGCAAAGTGGGAGTCGCAGGTGCCATCATTGTCATGAACATGAAGATGGGCCAAGCGGGGGATGGCGTATTGAAGCTCTTCCAATACATTGCCTTCAACATGGGCATGTCCCAAGTCCAAACAGATTCCGGCTTCACCTGCGGGGTCCACTTCATCTAGAAGTTTGGCCAAGGAGCTCGTTCGAGTGCCTTTGGAAATAATATTTTCCAACAATAGTTGGACCTGACATGCCCTCGCAACGGGTAGGAGCTCGGCTACCGCATCACGGGCCCAAGCGTGATGCTCGGTGCTCCAAGCATCGCCCGGCCAACCTAAATGGAGGACGGCACAGTCAGCTCCCAAAAAAGAAGCTGCTCGAATGCCTTCAGCGGCACCCTCTAGAGCTGTTTTGCGGTCTAGATTTGCAGGAGCCAGAAGGGACCACTTCTTCCCCTCATTAAAAAGTTCATGGACGGACGGATAGAAAGGCAAGTGCACGCTCCCAGCCCGCAAGCCATGTGCGGCAAGTTGGGCTCGAAACTTTTCTAGGCCCCGTTCGCTTCGCCAGGGGACATGGGGCTCCGCTAGCCAAACCTCAATTTTTGAGAAACCGCTGGATGCCATTTGTGCCAAGGCAGCCTCCTCCATAGGGCGATACACCAAAAGATGTGAGGAAAGGGTGAGGTCCATGAGGCCGTTATCCTAGTCTCCCCATGGCGCTTAGCCCTATCCTCCTTTTGATCCCTCTTCTCGCCCCTCAACAGGATGAGACCGTGCGGGATTTTAAAAAGTATTTCAAGCGGTCTAAGGACACGATGGAAAAGGTGGAATATGTCCATGCCCTTAAAGGGATTGATGACCCCAGTATTGCCAAGCTTTTGCTTCCGCTCTTGGTCCACAAAGAACCACCCGTTGCTCTTGCGGCACACGAAGTCCTGGTGTCTTTATCCAAGCCGGAACTTCGGGCTTCATTAATGGAATCCGTTGAAAAAGGAAAGCCTAAGAATGTATTTCATCTTCTCTTACGAGTTGCGGGAGATGGGGGATGGACGGAATACGCTCCGCTAATCCGCCCTCATTTGGAATCTCGCTCAGAGGAGGTGCGTCTTTGGTCTGCTTATGCAGCGGGGCGCTTTCAAGACACCGAAGCGGTTCCCTTTTTGGCCGTTCTTGCGGGAGAGGACAAGTCTGCAACGGTTCGAGTGTCTGCCTTGAATGCACTAGCCGGGATGGGAGAGGGCTTTGAAGAAGTTGCCGGCCCACCCGCTGTCGCTTGTCTTGCGCACCCTTCTTTGCCTGTCCAAGCTGCCGCATGCAAAGCCCTTCAAAAAATCCGAGTGAAGGAGGCCATTGCCCCTTTGATTGAGATGATGGACTCGGCAAGTGGACGCGTTCTGGAATTGGTTTACCCAACCCTCATTGAAATAACGGACCTTCAATATTCGGACGAACCGTCCTTATGGAAAAAATGGTGGGCTCGTTCGGAGGAGAACTATGTCTTGCCGGCCTCCGACGAAATCGCCAGGCGAAGGGCTGCCCGAAAAACTACGAATGAGTTGTATAGGCCCAGTAAAAAGACAGGGAGCTTTGTGGGGGTGGATACTCCAAGTGAACATGTCGTTTTCGTGATTGACATTTCGGGGTCTATGGAAGAATTTGTGGTAGATCGCGACAACTTTCGAGAAAAGGGGTTCACACGATTCGAAAAGATGGAGATTGTTCGCAAGGAGGTGATGAAGGCCATTGAGAGTTTGGGATCCAATGTTTATTTCAACATCCTTGCCTTTGCCTCGGAAGTAGAACCCTGGCGTAAAAAGCGCGTCCCGGCCAACTCTCTCAATAAGCGAAGTGCCCTGGACTTTCTACGGAAGTTGGAACCTATTGGCGGCGCAGCGGCAAGTGAAATGGCTCAAGCAGGTTTGACAGGAGCCGCCGCATTAGGGAAAGGTCGGACCAACACTTATGGTGCGCTTTGCCAAGCCCTTGGCGTGGATCCAAAAATGGAAACAGCTTTGATAACGCCCGGGGCGGTTGAAAAAAGCAAAGGTGTGGACACCGTTTTCTTTTTGTCTGATGGAATACCTAGCGTTGGCGAGATTGTAGAGCCAGACGACATTTTGGCCGCTATTTTGGAGTTCAACCGCTTTCGGAGAGTCGTGATTCATACGGTTTCGATTGGCGAGTTCAAAAAAGATTTCATGATTGATCTCGCCCGCAAAACCGATGGTGTTTATGTGGATCTTGGACGGTAAACTCGAGCAATATCTGCTCTCAATTCTTCAAAGCTACCTTCGGCAATCGATGCGCGGATGCGTTGCATTAGCTGAAGAATAAAAAATAAGTTATGGACTGCAACAAGCATGGAAGAATTGATTTCTTTGGATTGAAAACCAGCTCGAATGGCGCCGCGCGGCACCTTGGAAAGGCAAGAAGGGCAGGCGCAGCCCGGCTCAATCGGGTTAGTGTCTTCTCTGAAGCCGGCATTGAGAAGATGTAGGCGTCCATTATGCGTTAGTGCGGTTCCAAAGCGACCCGTTCGGGTGGGGAAAACACAATCAAACAAATCCACCCCGCGGGCGACTGACTCCACAAGGTCGATGGGCGTGCCAACACCCATCAAGTAACGGACTTTGTTTTCGGGTAAGTGAGCCGCGGAAGCTTCCACCGCCGTCATCATTTCGGCATGGGCTTCACCGACTGAAACGCCACCGATGGCATAGCCGTCAAAGTCCATCTCCCGCAGCCCAGTGGCACATTCAGAGCGAAGGTCATCAAAAATGCCTCCCTGAACGATTCCAAACAGAGCTTGACCACTATCGGCTCCACCTCGGGCGTTATGAAGATCGCGTTGTTCCTTCGCCCAACGCAAAGTTCGTTCCACAGCCGGGGCGACTTCATTACGCTCCGATGGTTTAGCTGGACAGTGGTCTAGAACCATGGATACATCCGGGCGCAAACTTGCCTGCACCTCAAAGGCCATTTTGGGAGTCCAATCAATCCAGCCGCCCCGGATGGGGTTCTCGACCTTGACTCCGTCTTCGTGGAGTTTGCAAATATCGGACATGGAGAAAACCTGAAAGCCCCCACTGTCGGTGAGAATGGGGCCGTCCCAGGCCGTCATCCCATGGATGCCGCCAAGCTTTTGCACGCTTTCGACTCCCGGTCGCACGAAAAGGTGAAAGGCATTGCTGAGTATCATTTCTGTGCCCATGGGCCGCAATCGATCATGGGACACGCCGCGCATCATGCCGCGAGTGGCCACTGGCATAAATGCCGGGGTTTGGACCGCGCCATGGGGAGTTTGAAAGCGGCCTAGGCGAGGGCCTTTCGGTGCACAAGAATCAGCGAGTTCAAACTGAAAGCTCAAGGGAGGAGTTCGGGAAAGCGGTGATAGGAGGTGATTTCTGCGCCCGGGTAATAGTGGGCGAGAATAGCCGAACAAGAGAGTCCTCTTTGGGAGAGTGCGACAGCTCCTCGCTGGCTTAAGCCAAGTCCATGCCCACGGCCTCGACCTTGGATTTCGAGTCCGCCGTCGGGAAGGGGTTGCAAACGATCCCAAAGCGCCGATGGGGGGCCCAAGGCGCATCGGAGTTGTTCGCCAAAGAGCCGAACGGAACCGTTTTCTCCATCCACTCGGGCTTTCAATATCCGCCCTCCTTTGTCGCGTTTTAATAATTGAATTTTAGACACCCATGCGCCAATGTTATGTTCGGCAGCTAAGGCATCCAATCGCTCAAAGGGAACGACAAAAGTCCAAGGTGGCTCCCAAGCTTCTTGAGGCTCTTCACTGCCAACGAGGGGAGGCAAATCTTTTTGAAGGAAGCCAGCGTCACAGGCGTTTGAGGTTTGCTCGCCCGGGGCGGCGTGGTACCAGGCAGGGAGAAGGCGCCGATTCCAAAGAAGCACTTGGCCCCGAGTGCTAGCAACAGCATCACGCGCCGATTGCGTTTCAAAGTCAACGCTTTCGAAGCGTTGATCTGCCGGGCCATCACTAAGGCTTTGTCGACCCCCGGCCAATCTCCAAAGTGCGTAAGTGCGGGCAGCAATGGCTTGGGCTTTGAATGCCTCCTCGCCTCCCTCGGTTCGAGTTGCCATTTCGCCACAAACTACCCCAAGAATGTAATCCTCAATCGGCAAATGAAGTTGAATCTCAAACTTGGAAGGGAGATTTTTGTTGTCTCGATAGACTTGGATTTCCAGACGGCCTCGATAAGTTCGGCTGCCCAGTCGCAGACCGGAATCACCACTCGGGACTAAAGAAAAACGATCTATAGAAACTGACCAAGAGCCGAGGTGTGCACCATCCGGTTCAAGGCGGAGGAACCCTTCAAAAGAATGCCCTTGATGAAGAGTGGTTCCATTCGGGGCGACTAAGGTCCATTCGCCTAACAACTGCAAGGGTATTGGCCTAGCAGTAGACCATTTTTCAATGCGGACAGGAATTTCTGCGGTTTCCAAGTCCACAATTGGAATGCCTCTGGCGCCCAAAGCTTGTGAATCATGCAGCCGGCTTGCAGTCCATATAAGAAGAACAAAAGCAAATAAGCCCGCAAAGCGCGGAAGAAACTTAGCCGTGTTCATTCAAGCTCAAGAGAGGGTTGCGAAGATGATGTTTTTCCCAATGCGGACCAGCCTGCTTCAAGCAAGATGCGGCCTTGGGGGCTTCTCGCAATGTAACCTTCGCGAACCAGCCAAGGTTCATGCACCGTTTCTAAGGTGTCTTCCCCTTCGTCTACGGCAACGGCCAAGTTTTTTAATCCTAAGGGTCGCCCTTCGTTTAGAGCTAGAGCCTCCAAAATTCGGCGGTCAGTTCGTTCCAAGCCAAAGGAGTCAATTCCCATGAGCTCGAAGCTTCTCCGGACAGCTTTCTCGTCTAGCTTTCCATTACCTTCAATCTGGGCAACATCTCGGGCTCTCCGCAAAAGGCGGTTCGCTACGCGAGGAGTTCCTCGAGAATGAGTAGCCAGCAAGGAAAGGGCCGAAGGGGCAGAGTCCAAACCAAGGATTCCTGCCGAGCGCGCGAGAATGAGTTCCAAGGCTTCAGGGGAGTAGGGCTCAAAGCGGAATACTTGACCGAATCGAGACCGGAAGGGGGCAGAAAGGAGGGCCTCTCGGGTCGTTGCACCCACCAAAGTGAAGGGCTGGATATCTAATTTCAAGAGGCGCGCATGTACCCCTTGGTCAAGAGTGAATTCAACGCAAAACCGCTCCATGGCACCATAAAGGTACTCTTCGACCACCTTGGGGAGGCGGTGAATCTCGTCAATGAAGAGGATTGAACCAGGTTCAAGGGAACTCAGGATTCCAACTAAATCCTTGGCCCTCTCCATTGCAGGACCGGTGGTCACCTTTAGGGGTGCTTGGAGTTCATTCGCCAAGGCAAGGGCTAGGCTTGTCTTTCCAAGGCCCGGAAGTCCTGAAAACAAAAGATGTTCCAGCGTTTCACCCCGTTCGGTGGCCGCCTGAATCATCAATTCTAAGGGGTCCAAAAGGGCTTCCTGACCTAAAAAATCTTCGAAGCCAGCTGGGCGAAGATCCCGTTCGAGGGCCTCTTCTCCCTGGCGGGAGGCGGGTTGAAAGGCCGAGGAGGGACTCATGTCCCCCTGATTCTGCCCAAAATTCACCCTATAATCCAATCCCTTCCTAGTATTCTGTAGCCGATGCTAGGGAGCTGCCTAGAATGGGAGCTCTAGAATGTGCGGAAATGCACACTCTAGTGCACAAATTGCCCTCTTTCTAGGTGGTTCTGGCCCCCTAGGAGATGGCATGATTGTTGCCCCTTCCTAGCGAAGAGCCCCCAAGATTCCCTTCACAAAAGAATGACTAGTCGAATCCTTTTCCGCACCGTTGCCTTAACCGCTTTGACCCTTGTGGCCGCATGCTTCAATTCCGATGAAAATGACAACGCAAACGGAGCGGACAACAACGCAACCTCTACTTCGATGCTCATTGTTGAGGTGACCAATGGATTTGGTCGAATGCTTCCGCATCTGGTTCATAAGGTTAATCCGGATGGATCCATCTCCACGGACCAGCTTGTCGAAATCCGCGACTTGGACACTTTGTTGGCGAACACGCCTTCCGCGCTCAACCCTGTTCTTCCACCGGCTGCCTGGCCAACCTCCGCAATTATTCCAAGCGGACAAAACGGAAATCACTTCGTTTCCGTTAAGTTCTCACGCACGTTGGAAACGGATTCCGTCCTGGACCCGTCTGCTGGTGGCCTTTCGAACAATGGCTTAACTGGTGCGGTTCAAGTTGTCGCCTATGATCCCTCTACGGGATTGTCGACCCAGCTTGACGGCCAAGGTTTTGTGGGCGGATCGACCTACAACGGCAACCCTCCTGTTCTGGAGCAATGGGTTTCACAAGATGGCTTCAACCATGTGTTAGTTGATACTGTTGACCGGAATGGCATATTGGTTCAACCTGGTGTTGGCTATCCCGGCACTGATATCGGTGTTTTGTCCGGCTCTTTCCCCGCTGCTGGGGATCTCGTTCGCGGTAATGTCTTCACCTTTGTTATGGATGCGGACAATGACTTGAGCACTTTTGAAACTTTCCCAGAGGATGTTGTGATTCGGGTCGTCATTGACGACTCTGTCCTTTCCTGGGATAGCCGCCAACTCGTGGATCCCGGTGTGGCGACTTCCACGGTAGGAAACGACATCACCCCGCCTGCAGTTTTATTGGATGGGGACGGTGGAGATTTTGTTACCCAACCGGTTAATTACGCGATTAACGTGTCTTGTGACCAAGAGGTCCATTTCCACATGGATGAATCTTGTCAGCCGTACTCATTGGGGCCCTTGCCCGCGACTGTTCCTCCGGCCCTTTCAAGCGAATTTACAGTCGAATTTTTGCCTGGTGTGCCACCAGGCTTTCCACAGCCTGGCCAGAAGGTCAAGGTTCCCTATACCGTGATGCCGGTTAGTCCCTTTGACTTTACTGAGTTTATTGTGACTCCAGTGGTTCCTTTCCCTGGAAGTGACCCTCAAGGCTCTGCTGCTCAAGCATTTATCACTTATTTTGACAATTCCGCCGAGGATCTTTTCTTCAATAACGACACAAACAGCTTGGAAACTGTTGATATTGAGTTCGAAGTTGATGGCGAATGTCCAGGAATTGTGAATGCGCCTGTCGCTCCTGGTGCGATTTACATCGCTTCCAATGGTGGAGGCGAAACAGGTGGTATGCGCGTTTTAGACCTCGATGGTTTTGGACAAGGTACTGGTGATCCAACCCATAATGAAATCGATCCCTTTTATGACTTGGGAGACATTTCAAAGTTTCCTTTCAATCCCAATCTGACGAGCCCTCAGGGTTCCTTCATGTTCCCGCCACTTTCTCATGACAACACCACTTTGGCGGGTGGCTCGGCTGGTGTATTCACCTTGGCAAAAGACAGCCGATTGAGCACACAATTGATGACGAGTGAATCTTTGGGCACGGTTGCAGACATGATGATTGGGCACCCCTTGGACTTGCTTTTCAATAACTGGGATTGTCTTTCTGGTGGACAGAACTTGTGTGCAAGCTCCGCTTTCCAAATCCACCCCTATAACGGAAACATAATTTATCCGGGCAACTCTATTAGCCATGCACCTCACCCGAACCCGCCTCGTATTCGATTGGCTCCCTCTTGTTTTGCGCCCCTCATCATGACAGAGGAGCCAACCTTTGGTGACGCAGGTGGGGGACATGCCGTGAACCTCCTGGTCCCGGGCAACCCATTCGGAACTATTGGCGGCGCTGGCCCAACCGGACTTTTGACCACGATGTTGACTTATGCCGGTTTCTATGGGCCGCAAGCCACGAGTTCAAGTTGCTACGCAGGCACTGCTGCAGTGGGTTTCACCCTGAGACAAAAAGTTGGGCACATGCTTTATGTGTTGGATTCTGCTGGAAATCGCATTGTGGTTGTGAATAGCAACCGCATGGTGGTCATGGACACAATTTCTGTTCCAGACCCCCGAGATCTAGCCATGGCACCTGATATGAATTTGCTTGCTGTTTCAAACGGTGGAACGAATTCTGTGACCTTTATTGATACCAATCCCACTTCGCCTAACTTTCACACTGTTGTGCACTCGACTTCCCTTGTGGATACTGTCAACAACCGGGTTGGCATTGGGCCGGGTGAAATTGTTTGGCAGCCTGACGATGAAGATGTCTTGGTAGTTTGCGAAGCAAGCAATTCCATGGCCCTCATTTCAACTGGGGACTTGGAAGTACGGAAAATTATTCCTGGCGTGGCCCAGCCTCGCCTGATTGCAGTGACTAACCGGGATACTGCTGCTCATCCGTTCTGGACAGGCTTGTATTTTGCGTTCGTTATTTCGGAGGATGGCCAAACCACTATTTTCGAATCTGGCCCCGATGGGATTCAAGGTATTGGTTTTGACACTTTCATTGGAGTCCCTTCGCTAATCGGGCAATCTGGCTTTGAGTCGGCCATGGTGATTCAGCCTAATTCCAATAGTATGCAGCATGGTGTATACATTGCCTACCGAAAGGATGCCAAAGCCTCCGTTGCAGAACTTTACCTGAAGGATGCCCCCGCTGGCCCTCGCCAAACGGCTCTCAATGGCTTTCTTCCCGATCCTTCCTTCCGTTCCAAGGAATTCTCAATCAATCGAGAATTTATTGGGAACCTCTCTTCCTCTACCATTGTGGACATTGCGATGGATGATTTGAGCAACTTTGGAGGATTCTCCCAAGTGACCAGCATGACAGCGGGTGCCAAAACAGTAAACCACTCCTCGAAGTCTCTCTACAGGACTTTGGCGGGAGCTGTGAGCAAGCCTAGGTTCCTCTTCGTTGCCAACGCAAATGGCAAGTTGGACATCATTGAACTGGCAACTGGGAACCTTTATGTGGACTCCATTTCGATACCTGGGGCGCAGGTTTTAGCGAGCTACTGGCGCCAATAAAAGTCGAATCCCTTTACGACTTTGGGGTAAGGGTTGGGGATAATGTTCCTATGTCCGCCCCCCCTGGTTCCGTCATCCAAGAGATGTTCGGGGAGATTGCTCCTCAGTACGATTTCTTGAATCGCGCGCTTTCCTTTGGCATTGACCGCCGATGGCGCCGCCGAACGGTTGAAGGGCTGAACCTCCCTTGTGGGGGCGCTGTTCTAGATCTTTGTTGTGGAACGGGCGACCTAGCCTTGGAATTCGCACAATCGGGCTTCGAGGTCTTTGGAGCTGATTTTACGGGCCCTATGCTTCCTCTTGCTCATCAGAAAGCAGAGAACTCTTCCTTGTCGGTTGAATGGACTCGCGCAGATGCTCAGCACCTTCCGTTTGCTTCTTCTTCCTTTCATGGGGTTAGCATCGCCTTTGGGATTCGAAATGTTGCTCATCCGCAATCGGCGTTAAAGGAATGTTTTCGAACTTTGAAGCCGGGAGGAAAATTAGCTGTTCTCGAATTTTTCCCGATCCGGAATCGTCTCTGGCGCGGAATTTTTCGGTTTTACTTTCATCACATTCTTCCTCGTTTGGCAAGGGTTACACGCGCAGGAAGAACCGGTGCCTATGAGTATCTTCCTGAGAGTGTGGATGGTTTTGCCACACCTTCCCTTTTTGGCGAGTGGATGAATGATGCAGGGTTTAGTCAAGTGGAGGACCGACCCCTGACAGGCGGCGTGGCTCGTCTTGTAATTGGTGTAGTCCCCGAGACAAAAGCTATCGAAGAATGAGCTGGAAAGAAGCCAAACGCCTAGGCGCTGCATCCCAAGATCCTGCGGTGACCTTCCTCTTTCTGCTGCCTCTTGCGCTAATTCATTTAAGCGGTTGGAAGTTGGCGAAGAGCGGCGCGTTCAGTCTCGTGGAGTCGGTGTTCCGCTGGTTTGGCTCTCCGGCCTATTGGGTTCTTGGAATTACCCTCGCCGTTTTCTGCCTATGGGCCATTGGGCGAATTCGAGAGCAAGGCCTTGCTTGGCGTGGAGGAAGTGCTCTAATTTTTCTGGAGGGGCTTCTTTGGGGGGTTGCCCTGGGACCCGTTCTTCAACTTCTCATGGAACAGATTCCGTTAATCATGCAAGATGGAGGAGGAAGTGTTCCAACCTTACACGGGGCCTTGGCCCTTGCCGCAGGCGCAGGTCTTTACGAAGAGTTACTATTTCGCGCCGTGCTACTTGGTGGGCTTTTTATTCTTCTTAAAGCGGGTTTCTATTCGATTGGGTGGCGAGAAGCAGGTCCAATTATTTCTCTTGTTCTTGCCTTTGTTGTCTCCTCTGCCTTGTTCGCATTTGCTCACACGTGGGGTAATCCATCTGCGATGGATACAGTACCGCTCATCTACCGATTTCTTGCTGGAATCCTCCTTGGAATCCTTTTCAGTTTCCGTGGCCTGGCGGTCGTCGCCTGGGCCCACGCTAGTTACGATGCCCTTCTCATCCTATGACCGAAACCATCCCATTTCGCAAAGTTTTCCTAGGAGTCTCTGGCGCAAGCGGGGCAATTTATGCGCTCCGTTGTTTGCAGATGCTTGTAGAAGCCGATGTTGAAGTTTCCCTGTGTTATAGCGATGCTGCACGACGAGTTTTAGCGGAGGAATGTGGCCTTGTTTTGGGTGAAGATCCGTCGGTTCTATTTCCTGAGGACATGGATTGCAGCAAAGTCCGATTGGACTCGTTTCAAGATATTGGAGCCCCCCCTGCATCCGGTTCTGCTCTCGGGCATGCAGCCATAATCGTGCCGTGTTCTCTGTCGACTTTGGCCTCCGTTTCTGGCGGTAGAGCAGGCAATTTAATCGAGAGAGTTTGCCAGGTTGCTTTGAAGGAGGCAAAGCCGTTGATTATGGTGCCTCGCGAAACTCCTCTTTCAAGAATTCATTTGGACTGTATGAGTCGTTTAGCTTGGGCAGGGGCCACTATTCTTCCAGCAAGTCCCGGCTTCTATCACAACCCGCGCTCCATAGATGACCTTGTGAATCAAGTGTGCGCAAAAATATTGGGAGTCCTTGGGATTCCTCAGAAGCATGTCCAACCCTGGCAGGGGAGTGCGAGCGAAAGATGAGCCAACTTTGTCGTGTCTTACGGATGATTAGGTTCGAGCACTCCGTGTTTGCTTTACCGTTTGCCCTGGGTGGCGCTTGGCTTGCTGCGAAGGGAATACCCAATCTCTCTGATTTTTTTTGGATTGTTTTGGCTGCTGTTTTTGCTCGCAATGCCGCTATGGCATTTAATCGAATCGTTGACCGGAAATTTGATGCGAGCAACCCCAGGACTGCGGAGAGAGAACTCGTGACAGGAACCATTCGGGTTTCATGGACTAAAATGTTCGTGGCAGTGAATGTGGTTTTATTTGTGTTTGCATCGTGGATGCTGGCGCCCATTTGTGCATGGTTTTCCATCCCGGTCCTTGTCATATTGTTGGGTTATTCTTATCTCAAGCGCTGGACCATTCTTTGCCATTTTGGTTTGGGCCTTGGACTGGCCTGTTCCCCTGCCGGCGCCTGGCTGGCGATTTCCAAGGACTTTCTCCCTGGCTGGGCTCTTCCCCTCTGGATTGGTGGTGGTGTCTTGGCTTGGGTTTCAGGCTTTGACCTCCTCTACTCTTTGCAGGACATGGAGCATGACCGGAAAGAGAAGCTCCGTTCGATACCTTCGTTACTTGGTGCCTCTCGCACCAGGGCGTTGAGTCTTGTTCTCCATATTCTTGCAATTTTTCTTTGGTGGACCTTTGGTGAAAAGGCAGGGTTAGGACAGTTCTATTGGATTGGTTTGGCGCTTGTTGCCGCTCTTCTCCTTTGTGAGCACATCCTTATCCAAGTGGGGGGGTTGACTCGAATTCCCTTAGCTTTCTTTCAGGTGAATTCTTGGGTAGGGCCGATTTGGTTTTTCGGCCTTGCACTCGACCTTCATCAAACCGCCGCTATCCTGGCAGGATGAGTGCCGCCACCCGCAAACGGAAGCCAGATCCGGGTTCGGTCTGCCACGAGCTTTGCGAACTCGCCGCTCGAGGAAAACTGCCCAAGCTCCTTCTTCTTGCTCCTCCGCCTCGAGGTGAAGAAGAGTCCTGGTTTGCCGAAAAAATCCTAGGGAAGGCACGCGAGCGGGCTCGAGCAACGGATGGCATTGACTTTTTAGATCTGGACGGCGGGGTTTCGGATTTTGAACCGGGGCCCGTGGAAGCCTTTTTGGGCTCAACATCTTTGTTTGGCGGGGGGCAGCGCGCTTTGGTCTTTGGAAGGGCCACGAGAGCTTTTACTCGTTGGAAGAAACTATCCAAGCAAATTTTGGATGCCGCGAAAGATCCTTCAGGCCCTGACTGGATGGTTCTCCAACTTGACGGTGCGGCCGGCAGCAAGTTAGCGACTGCGATGAGTAAGGACGTTGGAGAGGAGTTTCGCTTGGAGCGTTTCCGCCGGTTGTACGGTGATCCACCCCCTTGGCGCCCGAATGACCTGGATGCATCGGAGGCGGCCCAATTTGTAGCTTCCCAAGCTAAGTTGCTGGGGATACGCCTTCTTCCTGGGGCCTCAGGCACTTTGGTTCAAATTGCTGGCGCTCGCCCTGCGGAACTTTGCCAAGCTTTGGAGCACTTTGCCCTTTTGGATTCGGACTCCATAAGTGAGGAGCAAGTTCGCGAAACGGTTGCTCACAGCGCTGAGGGTAGTGCATTTGAATTTGCCGAGGCAGTTCTCACAGGGAATGGTGCTTCCGCATTTGCCATCCTTTCTCGTCTGCGAAGTCGGGGATTGCGCTCTTGGGACGGAAAACGCATTGCCTCCCAAGATGCCTTTTCAATGCTCCTTTCGGTTTTAGCGGGAGAGCGTAGGCGAACGGCTGCTGCTTTAGCTGCGATGGAGGAAGGAATGTCTTTCCCGGAGGCTTGCAAAGAAGCCGGTCTTCCTGCCACTGGACCGATTGCGAAACGAATGGAGCGCCGTATTCGTTCCACCTCCTCTTCCCGTTTGACAGAAGTGCTTCATTCCATTCGCGCCGCAGAATGTCATGTGAAGCGGGAAGGTCGACGGGACAACTTGAAGAGTTTGGAACAGCTTGCTTTCCACAATCATCGGAGCCGTCGCGCGTGAGTGGAATTCATAAATTAGACCCCGTCCTGGTGGACCAAATTGCGGCTGGGGAAGTGGTCGAACGACCCGCTTCGGTGGTAAAGGAGCTTGTGGAAAACGCATTGGATGCTGGAGCCGAACGCATCCATGTTTTGCTTGAAGAAGGAGGCCTTCGCCGAATAGAAGTTCGAGATAATGGGCCAGGTATTCCGCAGTCGGAACTGGAGCTTGCTTTAACTTCCCACGCCACATCTAAATTGAAAACCCAAGAAGATTTAGAAAGTGTGGGTACACTTGGGTTTCGAGGAGAAGCTCTGGCTTCCATCGCTTCCGTGAGTCGGATGGAAATCCAGTCCTGTCGCAAAGACCATGAGGGTGCTTCTCTTAAGACTCGGTTTGGAACGCGCTCCTCTGTTCAAGCCGCTTCCTGTGCTCCCGGAACCCGTGTTTTGGTCGAGGACTTGTTTGCGGAGTTACCGGCTCGCCTCAAATTTATGAAACGAGCCGCCACAGAATTTTCGCACTGCCGAGCTTGGGTGGAGCGCTTAGCTCTTGCGCATCCGGGTGTTGGTTTTCGATGCGACCACGATGGTAAGAACATATTTGAAGTGACTCCTGAGGATAATTTAGTGCGCCGATGCGCAGCCGTTTACGGCAAGGGTGTTGCCGAGGCAATGCTTGAGATTTCGTCCGAAGCACCTGGTTTAAAATTAGAGGCTAGGATTGGACCGCCCGAGTCGGCTCGGCGAAATGCTGGCCGCGTGCACATCTTCCTTAATGGTCGTTGGGTACGAGATGCTCGGTTGTTGCGGGCTGTTCGCGAGGGGGTACGGGAGTTCGTGCCCATTGGACATTACCCAAGCCTCCTTCTATTTCTTGTGGTTCCTCCTGTGAGGGTGGATGTTAATGTGCACCCTCAGAAAACCGAAGTGCGTTTTCGTGACGAACGCCTTGTTTTTGGAATGATATTGAAATCTTTCCAGAGTGGTTTAAGCACGGCTCCTTGGGCTACCCGAAAGCTCGGTTCAATTGGGAGTACAACGAGCTCAGACACATCCTTTCAGCCAGTGAGGGATTGGGAACGGCCGCTTCCGCAGGGCGAATCGGTTGTGGCTGATGTTCCTCTTGAACTCCCTCTTTCTCAGCCTGAAGATGCTGTTGGTAACTTTCTAAGCGTTTCGAAAACTTTTCTTGTTCGGGAAGTGTCTGGCGGGATGGAGATTATTGACCAGCATGCCCTTCATGAACGGGTGAATTTAGAGGAGCTACGGAAGGAGGTCCAAAAGGGCGCAGTTGTTTCTCAACCTTTACTCATGCCTTCTTTGATTGATGTTGAAAAAACTGAATTAGATGTACTGATTGCTCATAAGGATATTTTTGCAAAATTAGGAGTCGAAATCGAAGCTTTCGGTGAATCCACGATTGCGGTTAATGCAGTTCCTGCGCGAGTGTCTCGCCTTGTCCCTGAAAAATTGGTAATGGATCTTCTGGAGATTGCTTCGGAGTTCCGGGCTGCGACCCCGGACAAAATCCAAGAAGAAGCTTTGCATCGTATGGCATGCCGAGGAGCGGTGATGGCCGGGGACTATCTGGATCAAGTTGCCTTGGAAGACCTTCTGCGACGAGGGGCCAATCTTCCGCAGGACCGAACCTGCGCTCATGGTCGACCCGTAAGAGTTTTCCTGTCCAACGAAGACCTGGAAAAGGCCTTCTACCGCCGCTGATTCAGTCCGTTGTCTTGGGCGGAGAAGTGTTGGGCTTTTTTTGCCAGTTGAGGTTATGCACTTCCACAATTCTGGAAGGGTGTCGCAAATTAGGATCGACTTCAGTGGAAGTCTTTTGAATAGGCTCGGGAAGGAGGAGGAATTCTCGAATCACTTGCGGCGCTTGAAGGCCTGCAAAACTGCGATAGTGAAGAAGTTCGTATTCCGTGAGCTGGGAGAAAACAAGCTTGCCTTCCTTCAATAAAGTGCCTCCATCTTCATTGCGTGCGGGCACTCCAATGCGCAACTTATCGGCAAGAAGAGTTTTCGGATTCAAGAGTAAGAAGAAGTAGCTTTTCTGGCCTTGAAGGGGAAGAAAGCCTCGAATCCACTTCCCCTCATCGGAATGAATCAGGCTAAGTTCTTCACAGGCTTTAGGGAGGTGTTTGAAATCTAGGAGGAGCAATAAGTGGTTCGAAAACTCAATGGCTTGCTCAATGGCATCCCGGTCTTGAGAAAATTCTCTTCCATCTAAGAAGAGAATGGGCTTTTTTGGCTCCTTAAGCCAGTAAGCTTTTCCGTCAAAACCTTTGGCGAGGTGAGTACCCCTATTGGCATCTTCAACAACAATTCGAATGCGTTCCCCTTGCGCGTCAAAGTTCAGCTCAAGGTCAAAGTCATTTCGAGATTGATTGCGTTCTCGGATATTGAGGCTGAGGTGGAAGCCTGTGACCGGGGCTGAGTTCCTCGCCGAGTTTTGTAGCTTTGCCGCCCTGTGTAGGAGTTCAACAGCTTCTGACTGGTGAGGAAGATCGGGCGGAGGAGGAGCAGCCTGGAGAAGAGGAGAGAGAAGAAGGAAGAAGGGGGGAAACATCTATGCTTTAAGCCCCTTCCTCAAGCCATTTTTTGAGCGCCTTTCCCAGGGTTGGTTTCGAAACTTCTCCGGTTTGGAGTTTTTGCACAACTTCATCGTAGCTTAAAACTAAGTTGCAAAGTTCTTCTGGGGTTTTGCCAATCACGGCATGCCCGAGATTGGCCATCTTGTCAGCAAGCTCTGTTTGGTGATTGTCCACGTGTTCTCCGAATTTATGAAGGCGAGGGACGGTGATGGCGACTTTTCCCTGCCACGCGCAGGACAAAAGGGAGCCAGCTCCTGCATGGGTGACCACAATGCGGGCATCGTGGACTCTTTGGACAAACTCTTGGTAACTGAGCCATCGTTCCCATTGCGCGACTTCCGGCGTTTGGGAGTTTTCGGCAATTTGAATGAAAACTTCCTCGTCAGGGAGAGCCTTAGCCACCAGGTCTGCGGCTTGAATCATGCGTAGAAAATCAAATTGCTCAGTGCCAACTGTGAAGAAAATCATTAGACATTCCTTCCGTCGCAATCAATCTTGGGATGAAGATTAGCTAGCTCTTCCCATTGGCCGTAAAACTTGTCCACCGCCGGAAGAATCATTTTTCCGGCCATAGAAACGGAATGGATTCGAGTGATACATTCCAGGTAAACCGTTCGCATGCCCATCATCCGCCCAAGCCAGATAAATGGAACGGCAGGGCCGGCTCCCGTAGAAACCACGACATCGGGCCGTTCCTTGCGGAGGACTTTCCATGCGAGCCACACGTTGCGAATCAAGTTCTTGAGGCTACGGTTTGTGGGGTGATATGCCCAAATAACCTTTTCACCATCCAAAAGGGTCTTGGCATCTTGAAGGGGGAAAGTCACAAAAAACCGTTCGTGCCCTTCCCAAGCTTCTCGGAGATTCATCATCTCCAAGAGGTGTCCGCCAGTAGAAGTGACCAGGGCTAGTTTCATGCTCGGCTCTTCGATTCGGCGTGGGAGTGGATGGAGTCATAAACGGGTTGAAGCACTTTCCGCGGTGTGTAGGGCTCGGCAGCTTGGACGCAGGAGGCTGGATCTCGCTCCTGAACGAGAACCTCGGCGACAGCTGCGGCAAGAGATTCCGGAGTTCGATCGTCCACAATCCTCCCATGTGAGGCATGGGTTATGACTCTTGGTGCTTCTCCAACGCGAGTTGTAACGACGGGGACGCCGCAAGCAAGGGCTTCCACCATGGAAAGCGCCATCCCCTCAAAGGCAGAGGAGAGCACAAAAATATCGGAAGCATTGAGCCAGTCTGCAACGGTGCTCTGGTTGACCGTGCCCAAGAAGGCAATTTTGGATTCCAGGCCGGCCTGGGAAGAAAATTGCCGCATTTCATTTTCGCAAGAGCCAGCTCCAGCCAAGGCGAGTTGGGTACCCGGAGCGATTTTTTGCAAGGCCTCCCAGCTTCGCATTAAAAGCATAGGGTCTTTTTGGCCCTCGAATCGTGCGGCAAAGAAGGCCAGTTTTTTATTGGGATCTAAGCCCGCTGCAGCGCATAGCTTTGAACGAAGGTCTGCAGCGCGTTCTTTTGGAAAGGGATAGAAAATTCGGTCTTCCGCCCAAGTGGGGAGAAAGTCAGCTCGGTCTTCCAGCACGGGATAGCGGTTTTTCCACCACTCAATTCCGTCCGAGCGCTCGGACCAGAGGCGGTTCATTTTTGGGAGAATCCGTTTCTCAAGGGCGAAATACAGCCACGGAACCTTGCTCCAGGTGACTTCAGACTTGGGATTCAAAATCTGGTCATCAACATGGTAGTGGAGAAACATCAGTTTTTGGGCCTGGACATGTCGAACACCCCAGGCCGTTTCTAAGCGGTGAAAAAGAAGGCTCGAGCCTTGAAGGTCCACTTTCTTAGACCACTTTTTTAGAAGGCAAGTGTACCGAAGGGATAGAGGGATTCTGGAGCGAATGGACGGGTGGTCCACAAGAATGGGCAAGTGGCGAATCGTGCGCCCGTCCACCGTGGTGGTGCGCCACTTCCCAAGTTCGATGCTCTCGGGATTGCCGGTAATGCCAAGAAGGTCAATCTCCATGCCCTCTGGGGCACAGGCAATGAAAGTATTAATCATCGTGCCGACACCGGAGGCGTAGGGAACATCCGGGTCGTGGGGGTGCAGCAGGACTGCTCGCATTAGCGCTACTTTAGAAAAGCTCCCCCGAGGTTCCTAGGATGTTTCGTCCCCCGGCATTGCCGCCACCCATGGTCATCCTCAAAACATCTCCTTCTCACGCCAGCCCTTGTCCTGGTGTGGATCTCTACACCCTCCCTGATTCGCGATTTAAGCGGGCAATCTTGGAAGTTCATTTTGACCGAGCATTGGCGGATGGTTTTTCTCCCGCACGTTTTCTTCTAGGGAGGGTTTTAGAGCAAGGGACCCAAAGCCATCCATCCCGCATGGAGCTCACTCGTGAAGAGGAAGGATTGTGGGGGGGGTGCGTAGCCCTTGACGGAGACAGGTTGGCCGATGCCCATCGTATGACTTTGTCTTGTAGTTGGGTTGGGGCTGAATTTTTGCCTGAGGGTGAAGTTGCAGAGTCTGGAATATTGGCTCTTGGGCAAGAGCTCATGAGCAAGCCTCTTCCGGATTCTTCGGGTAGCCCCTTTCAGGCTACCTCCTTTCAACGGGAGCGTTCTCAGCTTGCCTTGAGAATCCGCACTCTTAAGGATGACAAAGCCGCTTGGGCGCGTGAACGATATCTGCAATGCCTATGCGAGGGCGAGAGCTATGGAACTCCACCATGGGAGAGTGAGGAGAAGGTTCTTTCCTTGACTCCGGAAGAAGTAGACACAGCACGACTTAGTCTAGTGAAACGAGCACCTGTCACTGCAATTGCTGTAGGACCGATTCAGGCTGACTCCATCGCACCCTGGCTTCAGAGTTGGCTTGGGGGAAGTGAACGAGATTCAACTCCCATCAATGAGGCGACCCCCATTCCTAGCGAGTTACGGGAAGTACATGAGCAGATGCCGATGGATCAAGCCCGCTTTTTAATGGGATTCCGTTTCCCGGAGCTGTCCTCAAGTGAAGATTTGGAAGCGCTTTCCCTTGCCACATCTTTGCTTGGAGGAGGCACACATAGCCGTCTCTTTCGAGTCGTGCGTGAGGAGAAATCTTTATGCTATGGAATTTCTGCAGGAACGCGGCTTAAGAAAGGAATCCTGACGGTGGGGGCTGGCATTGATGCGCAGGCCTACGAGGAAGTTCGAGACGAAGTCTTGCGCCAAGTTCAGGTCCTTGTCCATGGAGACTATTCGAATCAGGAACTTGAAGATGCCCGAGCCGGTTTGCTTCATGATCTGGATACGATTGGTGATTCAGCGACTGGTTTGTCTCGATACTCAGCTCGTGAGGTCATGCTGGGCATGCATCGCAGCCCTGCTGAACGGGCAGAAAAGATTCAAAGTTTGGACAAAGACTCGGTTTCCAATATGGCCTCTCAATGGAATGCCAGCCTTGTGTATCTCCTAGAAGGAGGGCAAGGGTGATGAATATCCAACAACTGAAAGCAAAGCGCTTGGGGGAGACCCTATGGACTGCCCAGAGCTCTTCAGGGGTTCAAATTGCGGTTACTCCGAAGAAGGGGTTTTCATCGGCTGCAGGACATTTCGGCCTTCGATATGGCTCAACCGACACTGACTTTCATGTGGACGGCAAAACGATTCGAGTCCCTGATGGAAGTGCACACTTTTTGGAACATAAGCTCTTTGAAGGTCGAGAGGAGAAAGTGTTCGACCGCTTCGGGAAATTAGGCGCTGACTTTAATGGTGGAACAGGCTTCCGGTCAACCACCTATTGGTTTGTTTCGGCTGGACACTTTGAGGAGTGCCTCGATATTCTTTTGGATTTTGTTCAGCGCCCTCTCATCACCGAGGAGCGAGTAGAAAAGGAAAAAGGAATCATTGAGCAAGAAGTTCGAATGTACGAAGATAACCCTCATTTCCGGGGCCTTTTTCTCCTCCATCGCGCATTGTTCCAACAGCACCCAATTCGGATTCCACCCGGGGGGAGTGTTGAGGCTGTTCAAGGGACGACTGCCGCCCAGTTGCAGACCTGTTGGGATGCCTTTTATCGTCCTGAAAATTTGCGGCTGTCCTTGGCTGGGGATTTGGATCCAGAAAAGATTTTTGCCTATGTTGAAGACCGTTTAATTTCTTCACAAAATCAAATTGAAGTTGTCAGGGAACTTGTGCAAGAACCCTCGACTCCCCATCAGGCCTGGGCTGAAGAGGAGTTCCCCGTGATGCGTCCGCAAGTGCGCATTGGCTGGCGGGACAAAGCTGGTTGTGGCTTGGGGCGCCCTTTGCTCGAACGCCAGGTTTTGACTTCGCTTGCTCTAGATTTGGCTCTTGGAGATGCCGCACCTTTACATCAAGAGTTGTATGAGAAGGAAGTTGTGGATGAAACTTTTCATACGGGTTTCTCTGGCGACTCTGATTACAGCTATGCCTTAATTGGTGGCCAAACGGACCACCCTGAATCTTTTGTTGAAGGCGTGCGGTCAGCTCTAGCTCGGTTTTTGGAAGAGGGTCCTCGAGCGCAAGATCTTGAAAGAGTACGGCGGTCCGCTTGGGGGAACCTTGTAAGTGGACTTCAAACGCCTCAAGCTTTAGCTTCCTCTGTGCTAAGCGCGCAACTTATGGAGCAGCGTCCCTTTGAAGTTTTAGATATTCTGGATTCAGTTACGGCTGGCACCATTCACTCTCGGGCACATGAACTTTTTCAGGATGAACATTCCTCCGTGGCTGTCTTGAAGCCACAGTCTGCTTGATGCGCTACTTTCTCTTGGGGCCGACTGCGTCGGGGAAGACTGAAGTTTCCCTGGAATTAGCCGAGAAATTAAATGCCGAAATTTTTTCCATGGACTCAATGTTGGTTTATCGTGGAATGAATATTGGTACTGCAAAACCAACGGCTGCGGAACAGGCTAAGGTCCCGCACCACTTATTGGATTTAGTGTCTCCCTCTGAGGAGTTTTCTGTTGCAAAGTATCTTGAAGAAGCTCATAAAGCAGAGATGGATGTGCGCTCACGAGACAAAGCGGCTTTATATGTCGGTGGGACGGGTCTCTATTTCAAGTCTCTGCTCTTTGGGCTTTTCGATGGCCCGCCCATTCCAGGAGCACTTCGAACTGAACTTGAAGAACAGTTGGCGAATGGAAACCGGTCCGACCTTCGAGAAGAACTGCGACGGGGCGACCCAGACCTCTATGGAAGACTGCATGAGAATGACGATAAGCGTTTATTGCGAGGGGTTGAAACCCTGCGTGTAACCGGGCAGCCGCTCTCGGAATGGCAAGAGCAATGGAAGGGGCATCGGCCTGTTGAGGAGCCAGCAGCCGCCTTAATTTGGGACCGTTCCCAAGCTCATAATCGAGTAGAAGGTCGATTTGGAGCCATGATGGAGGAGGGGCTTCTGGAGGAAACTCGAAAGATTCTAGACGGGAGCGGGTTTGGACGGTCTGCGAGGCAAGCGATTGGATATCGGCAGGTATTGGAGCATCTCGAGGAGGACATCCCCTTGTCTGAGGCCACGCTGAAATCCATTACTGCGACGAGGCGTTTAATTCGTCGCCAAACGACTTGGATTCGCAATTTTCCAGGAATCCAGCTAATCCCAATGAAAGTGGGCATTTCCGCCCAGGATGTCGGTACTAAGATAGCGAACTTCTGGCTCTCTTGAACCCAATTGAAGAGAAGACTGAATAAATTTTTGCCATGCCTGTAAAGTATTCCAGCTAAACCATCATGACTGACTTCAATCCATTCAAAACTCCTTCCGGGGGATCTGGGGGAAATCCACCACCCAGGCCCGCGCGACCTTCTGGCCCCTCAATGCCAAAGCTGTTTAGTAGTGGCAAGGGGATTCTTTTTAGCATTGTGGGCTTCCTGATGCTCATTTCCCTTGGTGCCGTTTTTGTCACTGGACGAGGCGGCATCGTCGAAGTTCGGGATACTGAGGTTGCTGTGGTGGTGAATTACCTTACCGGGGAATCGGAACTTGTTGCTATGCCCGGCTACCGCATCTTTATGCCCTTCTTTTCACAGGCTTTCGTTTTTGACAAATCGCCGAACAAGTTTGTGATGGAAGGAGAAAAGGATCGCGATGCAAACCATGTCAGCAAGCTGACCGTGCGTGCAAACGATGGCTCTAACTTTTGGTTTGAAACCTTGGAGATTCAATATCAGCTGATTACTGCGAGAACACCGAATGTCCTTTATGACAGTGGGGCTGGAGATTCCTTTAAGTCCCATTGGGTGCGGACCTTTGCGCGTTCCATCCTTCGGGATGAATTTGGGCGTTTTTCTGCCGAAGAGGTTGCAGACCCAACCAGCTATTCGGTGGCCACTCAGCGCTCTACCGAACGGCTAAACGCTTTGCTAGAGCCCCATGGAGTGAAGATTATTCAGATTATCACTCCAAAGCCAAAGTTCGAAATAGCCTACGAGGAGGCAATTGAGGATAGAAAGGTGGCCAACCAAGAAGTCGAACGTCTCAAGATTGAAGCCGAGCAACTAGTGCTTGAGAGAGAGCGCCGTTTGGCAAATATTGATCGAGATAAGGCTACGGACTATGAACAATTGTTGGGTGAGATGGAGGCCGCGCGAATTTCTGCTGAGAGAGATCGGTTGGAGATTGAAAAGAGTGCAGATGCTGATTACATTTCCAAAGTGGCAGATGGCGAAGCCTCGAAGCAACGCATGATTCAGCAAGCTACTGCAAAGGAAGCAGAGGCCAGAAAGGAGGCGGAAGGCCTTATTGCCAAAGTCGAATCCCTTGCAAAGCGAGGGGATATTTTGGTTCGCGAAGCCCTTGCTCAAAAACTGGCAAATATTCGATTCGAAATCATCCCTTATCGCCGCGATCCGGCCCCAACTCGGATTGAACACATTGGAACAGTTCCTGCCACTGGAGGTAAACGATGAAAAATGCTCGTTTCATAATTGTCTTGTTGGTGCTTATTCTTTTAGTGCCTGCCGTGTTTGCCTTCTGCTTTAAGCGGATTCCTCCTGACGTCATTGGGATTAAACAGGCCCGGTGGGGCGGAGGCGGCATCATTCCTGCCGACAACCTTCAGGGATTCAAGTTGGGAGTTTCGGGGTACCACCTGTGGCACTACTTGCCTCGGGAAACCCACTTCCTTCACTTTACGAAGGACCGTCCAGTAGGCCGAACCTTGACTTCTATCGACTCTTGGAAACCCTCTCAAGAGATTCGAACTCGAGACAACAATGTGGTTTCAGTGGATATTTCCATTCCGTACCACATCATTCCAGGTTTGGGGTACAAGGTTGTTCAAGATGGCCTGAAGCATGAGTATCGCGATCGCGTTCAGTCCACCGTGGAGCGGGTGCTTCGTTCTGAACTTTCCACCTTGTCTTCCGAAGATTTCCAAGAAACGGATAGTCGCTTGGAGCGAACCACCCAAATTCTTCCAATCTTGAATGAACAACTTGCTGAGTTTTACTGTGAAGCGGAAAGCGTATTGGTTCGACGATTTGGCTTTTCAGGGCAATATGAGTCCAAACTTCAAGAGAAGCAACTTCTTCGCCAGAAAGCGAATTTGGACCGAGCTCTTGCAACTCAGGCTAACGAACAAAAAGTCGTCAACATGATTGAGCGACAAATTGTTGCTGCTGAAAAAGCTTTGACTGCGGAATGGGATTACAAACTCCAAGACAAGGCGTCTGAGTATCAGGTTTTACTTGCCGATATTGCTGCGAAGGCGGAGATTTACTCAGCGACGAAGCGAGCTGAGGGCGAGGCAAAACGCGATATCGATATTGCCGAGGGAAAATTGGCCTTGGACCAATCGGAGGCAATCCGAAATGAGCTCCGCACCTCAGCTTTGAATTCTGAAGGTGGCCGCATTCTCCTTGCGCTAGAGGCTACTGCCAATTTGATGATTCCTAACGTCACTCTCAATAGTGATGACCCATCTGTACCAATGCTTCTAGATTTGGGGACAATGACGCGGATGCTAGTGGGCAAGGGCGACTAGTTTCCCCCCTTTCCCTGAATGTCCTCCTTCGACCTTGACTGGATCCTTCAGCACCCTGCGCGGGTTCTGGGGGTTTTGGCGGCGGCAATTGCAGGGATTAGCTTTGCTGGTGCAGGCCTTTTTGGAGACGACACGGCCTTCCTTCTCCGTTACATCCCTTCTTTAGAAAGCTGGGCTGAAACCTGGGACCTCCCACCCGCTTTTCGCGATTGGTTTGGGGCATTACATCGACCCCTTTCCATTGCCAGCTGGCGATTGGACCACATCTTGTTCGGTGAGCAGTGGGCGGGCTACCACTGGCACCAAGCCCTTTGGTACGGAGCTCTGGTGGCGAGCTTTACAGCTTTAGCCTCCGAAGTACTCTTGCTGTTGGGGCCCGACCTCGGCGAGCGGCGAAGGCTGCGAGGCACTTGGGTATTGGGCTCTTTGTTTGCAGTTCACCCAGCACATGTAGAGACTGCTGCTTGGCTTGCAACTCGGCACGATGTTCTCTTTGCGACGTTCCTTTGCGCCTCCTTGGTGGCCACTTTCCGTTGCTTGAGAAATCCAAACCCTTCAAAGGCGTTGAGGTGGGCCATTCTCGCTGGTGTTCTCGGTTTTCTTTCCACTCAAGCCAAAGAAACGGGTTTTGTTTTCTTTCCTTTAGTTTCTCTGATTTGTCTGCAGGTGGCTTGGCGCGGTGACTTGCCGAATAAGGCAAGAGCGTTGAACGCGCTTTGGCCCTCGGCTATTGGGCTATTGGCCGGATTTCTTCTCCGAAGTTCTTCCGGAACGGAAGCCATGTTGAGTTTCCATCCTGAGGCTTTTACACGCTGGCTTTCCGCAGCAGGCTGGGCTTTGGATTTCTCCTTGCTACCTTGGGGGCCTCGATTATTTCACCCTCATCCGCCAGCTGCCTCTGGATGGCTGGCGCTTAGTTTGTCCCTTGTTTGGTTTGTTGTTGGCTGGAAGCGGCGCAAACACGATGGATTAAGTCTTTTTGGCCTAATCTTTGTCCTGCTAACTTTAGCTCCCACTTGGATGGTGGCTTTCCAGCCTCTCATGGAGACCTTGGTTGCCGATCGCTATTTGCTATTGCCTCTTGGTGGCCTTCTCTTGGCACTGGGGCGCCCTTTGTCCATGCCAGGGAACCGCGTTCGGTCCGCCGTTTTCTTGATAGGTTTTCTTTGGTTAGGCATTAGTGCGCATTATGCTTGGGCTTGGGCTGGACCACCTCAAGCATTGGGGCTTCATGCTGCTCGACATGCACCTGAGAGTGTGGAAGCGCGCGTGGGCGGCATTGCGAGGGCTTTGCGAACGGACAACCTAAAGGCTGCAAAAAAGATTCGCGATATGCCTCCTAAGCCCACCCCTTTTCCTGGGCGCTCTTCGCGGTTGGCACTGATGGACTTGCTCATTGCTCTGGAAGGAGAAGAGTGGAATCAGGCTCTGGCCGCTACCAAGGTCTTGACCAAAGAGAATCCCAGGAACCCCTCAAGGTGGCACGAACAAGGTGAGGTCTATTGGAGTCTCTTTCTAAGCAAGTCTCGGGAAAATCCTTTAGGAGCAGCACCCAAGTCGCTCTTGTTTGAAGCGGAAGTCGCCCTGAACAAAGCTGTTCAACTGGATCCGCGACATTTCCGCTCCTGGTTAGCGCTTGGGCATGTTTGGGCAAGCTTGGGAAGAACTTCAGATGCGCGAGAAGCGTTTTCACGGGTTCTTCATTACGGCGGTTCTACTGCGGAAGCTGCGGAAGCGAAAAAAATGCTCAAGCAACTATAGCGCGCTAAGAATCCGCTCGAGACTGCTCCAATTGGCTAACGAGCCTTAACAAGTTTGCGCGTTCCACCATGCCAAGGTATTGGGGTTTTTCTTTGCTTTCAATAACCACCAAGTTGTTGCCTTGGAAACTAGTAAAAAAGGCTGCAGCTTCTTCAAGAGTGGAATCCGCAGGCAAAGCAATCTCATCTGTCGGAAGAGAAGTGAGATCCCCGGCAATGACAAGACTGGCCGCATGGGGGTCATATGCGAGTTCCTCCAAGTCACGGAGGCAGATCATGCCCACGAGGCTCCCGTTGGAATCCACAACTGGAAATTGGTTGGAGCGAGCATGGTTGGCATAGCGAAGAATCTCGTCCATGGCAGCTCCTTCAGGAAGAGGTGTGGCGGTGCCGCCCATAATTCTTCCAAGAGTGAGGCCAGCGAGGTCCTCCTCGCTCCAGTGCTTGCGGCCTCGCAAGGAACGCAGGAGGGATGAGAAAAGAGAATCCCCCCTTTCTTCGCTACCTCGAACGAGGAGGTGGCCAATGTTGACTTCTCCTGCGGCGACAGCAACGTGCTTGACGAATAAGGGGCCAACGAGTTCAAAAAGAACCACTGCGCCAAGAATAATGTTCAGAAGAGTTTGGCCAAGCTCAGGGTCATAGTCCATGGCCACGTGGGCTAGAGCAATGGCGGCCCCTGCTTGACATAAAAGGGATAAGCCCACGGGTGGAGATGTTCGGTCTTGAGGGTGCAAAAACTCGAGCCCCGCAACCTTGAGTCCTGCCCTTGCGCCGGCAATTTTCCCAATGGTTCGTGCCAAGATATAGATACCTGCGACCATCCAATTGTCGGCTAAAAGGCTGAAGTCTAAGTGCAGCCCAGAGAGGACAAAGAAGGCAACATAAGCAGGAGGGGCAAAGGCCTCCATGGACTTTGTAATGGGCTCAAAGTAGCGGGAACGATTGGCCACAACGGCACCGGTCACCAAAAAGGCAAGCATGTAGGGAACACCAGTAGCTTTGGAGGCTCCAATCGTGGCGGCAATCACTGCGAGAAGAGGGAGCGAGTAATTACCGTGGCCCGTACGGTCCTGGATGACAATCAAAGCGTGGCCAGCAAGGAGTCCATAGAGAAGAGATCCAAAAACATCCCAAGTAGCATCCAGGGGGCCAGCTTCTCCCGCACCGGAAAGGAAAACGAGGAGAAGCAGAGCAAGCTCAAAAAAGAAAATCGCCCATACATTTGACAAGGCCGTGACCAACTTGACCGCGTCGGTGGTGGGACCATGAGCGTCAAACTCGTCCAGGACAAGAAGAGTCGTTGCGGGAGCGATGGCAACAGCCATGACTCCTAAGAGAAGAGGACCGGCAATTCCCGGAAGAACTGGAAGGCAGAGAAGAGTGACGCAGGAAAAAGTAAATAGACTTTCAACGCAGGAAAAAGTGACAATTTTCTTTCCACTTTTCCTTAATTTTTCTGCATGAAATTGCCCTCCTAAGACAAAAAGAACCAGGGCCATGGCGACATCGTTTATAGGGCCAGATAAGGCTTCAATATGCTCATGGGGGAGAGCGTCCAGTAACTGAGGGCCAAGAAGAATGCCGGCGGTGATGTAACCGGTCAAAGTTGGAAGACGTAAAAATCGAGCAATAGCGCCGCAAATGGCTCCTCCAATGAGAATTATCCCTGCAGTGAGGAGGAGTTCGTTCATACTAATGAGCGCTTGCCCAATCGGGCCCAGAGCCGATATCTACACGGAGAGGAATAACTAAATCAGCAGCGCCCTCCATTTCGCGCTTAATCAAGGTGGAGAGGGGCTCGACCTCTTCTTGAGGGCATTCAAATACAAGTTCATCATGAACCTGAAGAAGCATGCGGGCCTGGAGTTTGGAGTTCGAGAGAGCACTATCCACTCTCAGCATGGCTCGCTTGATGATGTCGGCAGCAGTTCCTTGAACGGGAGTGTTGACGGCAACATTTTCTGCCGAGGCGCGAACGCGTCCGTCCCCGGATTGAAGTTCGAGCATGGGGCGACGACGGCCGTAGAGGGTTCGGACTTCACCCTTCTCTCTGGCCTCGGCAAGTGTTCGGTCAAGCCAACTGCGGACTCCGCAAAGAGCGTCAAAGTAGGCCTCAATAAAGTCGCGCGCTTCTTGGAAAGGGATTTTGAGTTCGCGGGCAAGGCGTTGGGGGCCCATCCCGTAAAGAATGCCAAAGTTAATGGTCTTCGCGCGAGAACGCATATCCGCGGTGACTTCATCTTGGGGGATTTCAAAAACAAGGCTAGCAGTCCGGGCATGAACATCAGTGCCTTCTTGAAAGGCTTGAATCAAGGCAGGATCATTGGCGAGGTGGGCAACTACGCGTAGCTCTACTTGAGAGTAATCTGCCGAAACTAAAACCCAACCTGCCTCTCGTGGGATGAATGCGCGGCGAATTTCGCGGCCCAATTCCGTCCGAATTGGAATGTTTTGGAGGTTGGGGTCAGAGCTGGACAAACGACCCGTACTAGCGACCGCTTGATGGAATGAAGTGTGAATACAGCCTGTTTCTGGATGAATGTGTCCGGGAAGAGCTTCAACGTAGGTTCCTCTTAGCTTGCTTAAGTGTCGATATTCCAAGAGCGCATCCACAATTTCAATGCCGCGGTAGCGTTCCAGAGTGGCGGCATTGGTTGAATAGCCTGTTTTGGTTCGCTTGACTCGCTTTACGCCAGCGGCCTCCTGAATATTTAATTTTTCAAAGAGGATTGGACCAAGTTGCTTGGGAGAATTGAGGTTGAAGGGCTGTCCCGAAATTTCGAAAATAATATTCTCCAATTCTAGTTGCCGCCTTGAAAGGAAACGCTCCATTTCTGTTAGACGCTCTCGGTCAACACGAATTCCAAAAGCCTCCATCTTTTGTAAGACTTGAACGAGAGGCATCTCAAGATTTTCAAAGAGTTCCTTGGAGCCGGTGGAAGCTAGTTCTTTTTCAAGGGGAGCGCGCAAGAGCCAAGTCGCTTGGGCATCTTCGCAGGCATAGCGAGAAACATCTTCAATGGGGATTAAATCCATTGTCGTTTGGTTTTTCCCTTTGCCAATCAATTCTGAAGTTTCAATTTTTCGTAGCCCTAAATAACGCAAGGAAAGGGCGTCAAGATTGTGAGGGGATAGAGGGTCGGCTAAAAAGTGAGCCAGCATGGTGTCAAATTCCCATCCTGCCACGGGGGCGCCAGCACGCTCCAAAATATGGGCGTCATACTTTAGGTTTTGGCCCGTTTTCGGAATAGAAGAATTGGCCAGAATTGGAGCAAGGGCTTCGATAGGGGGTCGACCCTTTGAATCACGGAGAGGTGGCTCTAAATTTAAGGGGACATACCATGCTGTTTCTTCTTCCCAACAAAAAGAAATTCCGACTAATCGCGCTTTTCGTGCTTGCAAAGATGTGGTTTCAGTATCCACGGCGAAGCCTTGAGAAGATTGGAGCCCATTGATTAGTTGATCAAAAAGCTCTGGAGTGTTCACGAGTCGGTAGTCTCGGTCGCCAGGCGACGGGGTGTCCGAGGGATGCTCTTTGTCTGCAGACGAAAGGGGATTAGTTTCAAAGCGAGCTGCCAGAGAATCAAAGGAATGTTGCTCGCAGAAATTGCGAAGACCCAGGAGGTCCCTAGTTTTTGGAGCCATGGCGTCCAAAGGACCCAGGTCTAAATCTCGAACCAAAGTGACGAGTTGAAGGGCATGTCGGACAGTGTCACCATGAGCTTCCAGGTTTTCTCGAAGCTTTCCCTTTTCTTCAAGCGGCCCTTTACTTAAAACGGCTTCTAAGTTCCCATATTTTTCAAGGAGAGCCGTTGCTCGCTTCGGACCAACACCCGGCATACCTTGGACATTGTCAGAACTGTCCCCGACAAGGGCTTGCCACTCCGCCATTTGCTCAGGCAAGACTCCAAACTTGCTTTTGACTTCTTCAGGACCCAACTCCGCAATAGGGTCGTTCTTTCGTGGAGGAGGGCACAGGCGTACACGATTAGAGACCACTTGGGCGAGATCTTTGTCGCTCGCACAAAGTCGAACCTCATAACCGGCGTCAGCACCCTGAACCGCAAGAGAGGCAAGAATGTCATCCGCTTCATAACCCACTTCATCCATTTGGGATAAACCGAGAAGGTCAATCACTTCCCTCATCCAGGGGAGCTGGACGCGCAAATCATCATCCATGCGTTCGCGCGTTGCTTTGTAGTCCTTGCAAAGTTTGTGACGAAAGGTGGGTTCGCCGCGATCCCAGGCGACCAAAATTTTCTCTGTAGGCTCTGCTTCTAGAACACGAAGAAGGCTCATGATGAAGCCGTAAAGTGCGCCGCTCGGGCGGCCATCACTATCGGTGAGGCCTGGAATTGCGAAAAAAGCCCGGAAAGCGAGTGCCGTTCCGTCAACGACCAGAATGCGTGGTGGTTTTCCGGTCATTGTTTAGTGGGCCTTCAAAAGAAGTACGACTCCAATGAGCAAAATTGTGAAGAGAATGGCAACTCGGTCGAACCACTTCTCAATCCAGAGCAAAATGGGGGCGCCGAATAAGCGGAGCAGAAGGCCCTCAGTCCCAAAACGAAGGCCACGACCCACGGAAGCAGCTAGCAAAAAGGTGGGGAGATCTTGCCCGAACGCCCCGCCCGCAAGGGTGAAGGCAATGAAAGGAATGGGGGTGAGTGCAGCAGTAAAAAGAATGAGGGAGCCATGCTCTTGATAGAGAGCTTCAACCTTATTCCAGTGCTCGGCAAGTCCCCATATCTCGACAAGATGGTTCCCGACGGAATCCATCATGAAGGCACCAATAAGCCACCCAAAAAGTCCTCCCGCTACTGAAAAGATGGTCACACCGAGTGCATAGCGAATGGCCCGAGATGGGCGCGCTGCACCCATTGCCATTAAGAGCGGGTCAATGGGGATGGGCAAGAAGCTGGCTTCGGCAAAACTTAAACCCCAGAGTCCAGGTTCAGCCCAGCGCTTATCGGCGAGCCCAATAAGAAACTCATACAAGCGACGGTAGAAACGGAGAAGGTGTCGAAGAAGAGGGATTTCAGTCATCCTTGGGAGGGTCGAAGATCCTCAAGAGTCCAGTCTACGGAGCGCCTTCCGCGGAAGGATTGAATTGAAGCCCGGAAGGCTATGTCGACGACATCACCAGCCTGAAGGGTTGAGTAGGTCTCTGCCATCCGCCAAGCGAGGCAACGAGCGGTTGAGCCATTCCGCTCAAGAGTTAGCTCAAGGTGGGAACCATCCCCAATGGTTCGTGCTCTAGAGACCGTGAGGCCGCAGCTAGCAAAGATGGGCTCCGGGTTTCCTTCGCCAAAGGGCTCCAGCTGTTCCATTTGAGTCATTAATTCAAGAGTGAGGTCTCCCGGTGATACTTGGGTTTCAATTTTGATGCTGGGCTGCGGGGCGACTTCAAGGGAGAAGGCTGAAGCCTGAAGAGCGGCCTCGATTTGTGGAGCCATGGATGGGTCAAAATGGAATCCCGCGGCTCGAGCGTGGCCGCCAAAACCTTTAAAAAGTTCTTTCGCCCCTTCCATGATTTTCATGAGATGACAACCTTCTGGGGCCCGCGCACTTCCTCTCGCAAGCCCAGGTTCGCATTCTGCCCAAAGGAGAGTGGGGAGCCCCGTGGATTCCATGAACCGATTGGCCACGATGCCCAGAACGCCAAAGTGAGCCTCTGTTCTTCCTGCAAATAGGACGCCATTGCCCCTTTGTAATTGGGATTCAATTTGAGCCTCCAAAGCTTTGGCTTCTTTTTTTTCTGTTTCTCGACGCTCCAAGTTGAGGGCATCCAATTCAGCAGCCATTCCGGGAGCACGGCGGGCATCGGTTGTGGAAAGCAATTGGAAAGCTAGGTCTGCTTGTGCCATTCGGCCTGCGGCGTTGAGACGCGGGCAAAGGCGGAATCCAAGGTCGCTTGCTTTGGGTTCTCCTCGGACTCCAGATGCTTTGACCAATTCTGCTAAACCCGGAAAGCTGCTGTTCTGCAGAGTTCGTAAGCCATGGGAGACAAGGGCGCGATTGGGGCCTTTGAGCGGCATGACATCTGCGACAGTTGCTAAGGCAACAAGGCCAAGGGCGCTCCAAAGGAAGCGTCGGTCTGCTTCAGGAAGTTCGCCTTCTCCTCGAAAAGACCTCAAGAATCCCCATGCCAAAAGGTAGGCAACGCCGGTGCCACAGAAATTTCTGTAAAGCCCTTTTTCTTTGGCGATATCGGCAGGTACACACCATGGATTTACGAGAGCCGTGCAGTCAGGTCGGGTGTCGCCTGGTAGATGATGGTCAACAATGAGAGTGCGGACCCCTTCCGCCGCAAGCTGGGCGAGGGGTTCGTAAGCGGTCGTTCCGTTGTCCACAGCAATGACCACTTTGGTTCCATGTTGTCGAATGGTCTCCAAAGATCGATTGCCGAAGGAGTAGCCGTCAAGAATGCGGTCGGGAATGTGGACTCGAGCTTGGATGCCGAGATGACTCAGCAAACGATACAAGAGAACCGAGCCGCTGCCGCCATCTACGTCGTAGTCTCCGTGAATCAATACCGGGAGGTTCTGCTCGACGACTTCCTTGAGAAGTGCGGTTGCCGGCTCAATGTCTGGGAGCAAAGAGGGGTCAGGGAGAGAACGCAGGCTAGGAGTGAAAAAATCCCGACATTCGTCAGCGGTCTCCAGCTTTCGGTTCAGGAGAGTCTGGGCGACAATGGGGTGGACCCCTATCGCCGCCGCCAATTGGTCTCGCTTGGTCGGGTTTTCCCCCAGGAAATTCCATTGAAAACGGGGGGCGAGGCCAAGTCGAGTCATGAGGAGATTCTAGGATACCCCAGCATGAATCTCCCCCGCATTCCCTCCATGAATGAACTTCTTGAAGAAGGAGCCGGTCGAGGCCTAGATCATCGGGGTCGCACCGCTCTTCATCACGCTATCCGAGACGAATTGGACGCCTTGCGTAAGGACTGTTCGGATGGAATTTCAAGAGAACTTGACAACTCCTTCTGGGAGCAAGTCGAAGGGCGTCTTGCTCTCTTGCCTGCGATGAGCTTGGTTGGAGCGCAAAATGGTACAGGTGTTGTTCTTCATACCAATCTAGGTAGGGCACCTTGGGCTTCTGAAGCGATAACAGCGGCGAATCAAGTTGCCCAATATGGCACTGTTGAGATTAGCCGAGAGACAGGGGGGCGCGGTCGACGTGACAAAACCATTGCTCAATTACTGGCTCAACTTTCTGGGACCGAGGATGGGCTTGCAGTAAACAACAATGCCGCTGCTGTTTTGCTCATGTTGTCTTCCTTGGCTCAGGAAAGAAAGGTGGTTGTCGCAAGAAGAGAGCTTGTTGAAATAGGGGGTTCCTATCGAATGCCCGAAGTCATTTCCGCCGCAGGGGCAACCATGCTGGAAATTGGAACCACTAACCGAGTTCATCTTTCGGATTACGAGTCCGCTTTAGAGGATCCTGATGTTGCCTGTCTTTTCAAGGCTCATCCATCCAACTTCGAAATCTCTGGTTTTGAGGGTGAGCCGAGTTTGGAAGAGCTCGCATCTTTATGCCACGAGCGCGGCGTTCCTTTTGTATATGACCTAGGTTCCGGCGTTTTTAATGGAGCCCATCTTCCCGGGCTGTCTGGGGAACCCACCGTCCCCTCGGCTTTAGAAGCCGGTTGTGATTTGGTCAGCTTTTCTGGGGATAAGCTCTTGGGCGGTCCTCAAGCAGGCCTCATTGTTGGGGCCACCCCGTTGGTCGAAAAGCTTCGCCGAAACATGATGACCCGTTGCCTGAGACTAGACAAAACAATTCTGGCAGCCCTAGAGGCCACTTTGAGATTGCACGCCTTGGGTGAGGAGGTAGCTTGTTCTCATATTCCGGGCCTTTCCATGCTGGGTCGTGCGGTGGAGCAACTCCAGAAGACAGCGGATTTGATGGCCTCTCAGATAGTCCAAAGTTGCCCGGGAATTTCGGTTGATGTCGCTTCCTGCGAAGGGCGCGTTGGCTCTGGAGCTTCCCCCAATGAGCCTCTTCCCAGCATTGGGCTCCTTCTTCAAGTTGAAGGATTTTCGGCGGAAGACTTTGCCCTGAAACTTCGAAATGGAACCCCGCCCATTTTCTCCAGAATTCAAGGTGAAGCGGTTTTGCTTGATGTACGCACTCTAAGCGCCACACCGGAAGAGCTTGCTTTTCTTTTATCCTCTAGTCTCGCTTGAGGCTTCCTTTTGAGTGCCTTTTCGTGGATCATTTCTTCCTCGGGGCCTAGAAGTCGAACTGGAAGGGGAAATGGCCTAAAATCCAGGCATGACACGAAGCAAACGCCTCACGGAATACGCAGCTTGTAGCGGTTGAGCCGCCAAACTCCCTCAGGGCGAGCTGGCGCAGGTTCTGCGTACAGTCGCTCCAGCGGCTGACTCTGACCGATTAATCGTGGGACCCTCTGGGTTCGACGATGCGGGAGCGGTTCGTTCTGCTTCCGGAAAAATCCGCCTCTATTCCACAGATTTTTTCCCTCCCGTCGTTGATGATCCTGCCGCATATGGTGCTATCGCAGCCGCCAATGCTTTGTCCGATATTTGGGCCATGGGGGGTGAACCCGATGTGGTTCTCAATTTAGCGGGCTTTCCTGAAGAGTGGGAAGAGCCAACCTTGTCACCTATTTTTGCGGCGGCCGCAAAGAAAGTTCAAGAAGCCGGTGCCCTGTGGGTCGGCGGCCACACCGTTCGCTCTCAAGAACCGTTGTTTGGGTTCGCGGTCTTTGGAGAAGTCGAAGAAAACCAGCTTATGACCAATCAAGGGGCTCGTCCCGGTGATTTGCTTTACCTCACAAAGCCTTTGGGTACGGGGAGTATCACGACTAGCGTTAGTCGGGGAGAAGCTTCGGACGCTGTCGTGGAGGAAGCTCAACGAGGCATGGCTCATCTCAACAAAAATGCGGCCCATGCAGCTCGTCAAGTGGGGGTGAAAGCGGGAACCGACATTACTGGTTTTGGCCTCCTTGGTCATGCTGCAAACTTGGCTTCCGCTTCGGGAGTTCGCCTACTTTTGCGCGCACTCTCTCTGCCCTTTTATGAGGGTGCTGCCGAATTGGCCGCGGCGGGCGTTTTTTCCGGGGGAAGCTCTCGAGGGCGAATTAGTTTGGAGGGGCGTGTCCAGGTGGCCTCGAGTGTTCCTGAATGGGTCGCAGGAATCGGCTTTGACGCCGAGACTTCAGGCGGATTACTGTTAGCTATTCCTCCTGAGCAGCAGGAGGCATTTCTCAAAGCCCTACCCGAGGGCGAAGTGGCCACGTGGGTGGGCGAGGTAGAAGAAGGCGAAAGCCTCGTGGCATTAGGCTAAGCCAAGGTTAGAATCTTGGTGGGAGTGGTTCGGGGCTGGGCCCCGCACGGCCTTCAAAGCCGTTGGGGGCCGTTTAGGACGGGCCCGGTGGGTTCGATTCCCATGCACTCCCGCCACACTGACTATCCTATACTGAGCCCGTGGTTTTGAGCTTCTTGCTCTTCTTGGGAGCCTGTCTTCCGCAACAGACATTGACTCCGCCCGGAGTTGAGTCCTTGGCGCCGATTTATACCCTTCGCCTAGAGGGACCTCTGCAAGAATCCTGGGCCTCTATCTTGCGTCGAGCTGAGGAGGAAGCCACCCTTGCCCGAGCTGAAGTTTTTGTGTTGGAGTTAGATACTCCAGGCGGCGAAATTGAGTTGATGAAGCGATTGGGCCAGCGCTTGGATTTGATTGGCAAAGAAATGGAAACTGTTTGTCTCGTTCGACACCAAGCACTTTCTGCAGGCAGTTATCTTGCGATGGCCTGTGACCAAATCATGATGCGTCCGGGTGCCAGCATTGGGGCAGCCATGCCGATTCAGGTGGGTCCAGGCGGGATTATGCCTGAGTTGGACGACGATGTTCAAGAAAAAATGAACTCGGCTTTTCGGGCAGAGTTTCGCTCCTGGGCGGAACTTCATGGTCGAGATACGCGAATCGCTGAGGCCTTTGTGGATAATGGCATTGAGCTCAAACGAGTTTCTCTCCGAGGTGAACGGCAAGTTGTTTCGGGCCAGGAATTTCAGGATCTTTTAAGGAAAGGAGAGAGTCCGAAATTTCTAGAAACGATATGTGCGTCGGGAGAACTTTTGACTCTGACGACCGAACAGGCCCTTGAATTTGGCTACTGTGATTCCGTTGCTGAAGATTTAGCTTCCGTTCTCTCTATCCTGGCACTCTCAGATCGACCCCTTCATCGAGTTCAAGCCAATTGGTCAGAGTCTCTGGTGCAGTTCATTGGCTCCTGGTCTTGGTTGCTCATGTTGGCATCAGCCTTTTTTGTGGTCCTTGCTTTCAATATGCCGGGGCTTGGCGCTCCCGAACTTGCCGCTGCAATTACGATGGGCATCTTTCTTTTTCATGGTTATCTGGTTGGGCTTGCAGAGTGGACCGAAGTCCTCCTGGTTGTTGGCGGCCTCCTCCTTCTGGCCGTTGAGGTGTTCGTGATGCCTGGCACAATTTTTTCCGGCGCCATTGGAGGTGTGATGTTATTGGCTGGTCTTCTTCTTGCGATGCAGGACTTTGTCTTCCCCGAGGGCACCATTCAGGAGGGGGCTTTCCGGGACAATCTTCTCACTCTCTTGGGTGTGTTTCTCGTGGCCCCATGTTTAGCCGTCTTCACGGTTAGGAAGTTGGTTAAAACCCGAGTGGGTTCTTTTCTGACGACTTCTCCTTCTGACGATTTCGGGGGGCCCATTCCGAGTGAAGCCAGTAACTCCGGGACTCAATTAGCGGAATTGGTCGGTAAGGAAGGGATTTGCCGAACTTCTCTCCGTCCCGCTGGTACTGTATTACTCCAAGGTGAACCTTTTGACGCCGTTAGTACCGGAGATTTTCTCGAATCGGGAAGTCCTGTGTGCGTAGTTGGTAAAAAAGGCCCCTCTCTTTTGGTCCAAGCGAAGTAATGATACTTGTCGCATTTCTCCTCCTTCTAGGCTTCGGTCTTGTTGCTGCCGAGGTTTTCTTTCCTTCGGCTGGCGTGCTTTCTGTTCTTGCGGGCCTATGTTTAGTCGCCTCGATTGTATTTGGCTTTGAGGAGTCTTCCACCTTGGGTTGGATTGCAAGTGTGAGTGCGCTTGCGGGGCTGCCCATTGTTGTCATTTTTGCTTTTAGAATTTTCCCGAAGACACCAATGGGGCGAAAAATGATTATTGGAGGCTCGTCCTGGTCTTCGGAAGAGCGCGCAGCAGTTCAACATTCAGATGAACGCCTTGTTGGCCAAATTGGCCAAACTGTTTCCTCCCTTCGTCCAGCCGGCATCGCCATTATTGATGGAGAAAGGGTGGATGTCGTGACTCGCGGAGAACATGTTGAAGCCAATGTTTCTATTCGTGTGTTGCAATTCGAATCCAACCGTCTTGTTGTGCAAGAATCCATTCCCGAACCTACCTCTGAGCAGAATTCCTAATGAACATTCCTCTCCTTTTGCTTACCCCGGCCAATAATCCCACTTCTTGGATATTAATTGGTGTTCTTGTTTTAGTCCTATTTGTGGTTTTGGTGGTGCTTCTGAAGTACATCAATCTCTACATTCAGGCTCTCTTGACCCGGGCAAATATTGGTTTATTAGAGATGATTGCCATGAGTTTCCGGAAAGTGAATCCGGCAACCATTGTTCGGGCCAGGATTATGGCTGTCCAGGCGGGATTGGGGGGAGTTGATTCGCGAAACCTAGAAGCCCACAATCTTGCTGGAGGAGATGTGGTTCGAGTGGTTACCGCATTGATTTCTGCCGATCGTGCTGATTTGGATTTAGATTTCAAAATTGCCACGGGTATTGACCTTGCGGGTCGTGATGTCTTGGAGGCCGTCCAGACCTGTGTAAATCCAAAGGTAATTGATTGCCCCAATCCGGCGAGTGGCAAAACGGAAGTTGCCGCAGTTGCAAAGGATGGAATTCAAGTCCTTGCTAAAGCCAGAATTACGGTGCGAACAAATATCTCACGGCTGGTTGGTGGGGCGATGGAAGAAACTATTATCGCTCGAGTTGGCGAGGGTATTGTGACCACGATTGGGTCGGCTAGCACTCATAAAGATGTTCTCGAAAACCCAGACATGATTTCCAAAATGGTCCTTTCTAAGGGTCTTGATTCCGGCACAGCATTTGAGATTGTCTCCATTGACATTGCTGACGTGGACATTGGGACCAACATTGGCGCTCGCTTGCAGGCCGACCAGGCTGAAGCAGACAAGCGCGTTGCCCAGGCCAAAGCAGAAGAGCGTCGGGCAATGGCTGTCGCTGCTGAGCAGGAGCAATCCGCTATGGTGATGGAAAATCGATCCAAGGTGGTGCTTGCAGAAGCTCAGGTCCCTCTGGCCATGGCTGATGCCTTGCGAAGTGGAAACATGGGAGTCATGGATCTCTATCGGTTGAAGAACATAGATGCCGACACTCGCATGCGGGATGGAATTTCCGGTAACGACTCCAAGGACTCCGGTCCTGAAGAAGGAGAGTAGTCCTTGGGTTGGCTTTCGGACCTTCTTGAGCACTTTGAGGTTGTCTTTTGGCTCATCATTGTTTTTGGTAGCTCCGTTGCGAGCTATTTGAAAAAGAAGAATGCAGCCCAACCCTCACCTAAAGAAGACCGGAAGAGATCTCGCCCGGCATTGGTGGACTTACTTCCTGGGTCGCAACCGCCCCAAGTTGTTCATGCTGAAACTGGCAAATCTCTGAATCTCAAGGAATTTCTACAGGAAGCGCCAGATGAGATTCAGGATGGGTTTCCCGAAAAAGTACCCATAGTGCCTCCTTTGCCATTTTCATCGGCTTTGGAAGAAGAGCTCAAAACACGCACTCTTGGAAATTTGATTCCCACAGGGCCTGTCCTTGGGAAGCAGATTAAGAAATGGAGACCACGCGCATCCTGGAAAGAGGCAGTTTTGTTGCGGGAAATTCTTGGACCACCGCGGTCTATTGCAGAGACAGATATCCCTGGACTTCGTTTCAAGTAGTGACCGATTCTCTTTCTTTGGAAGATTTATTGAGCTGGTTTTCTCGTGGACATCGCGAGGAGAAAGACTTTTGCTTGGGCTTGGAATATGAGATGTTTCTCACGAATTCAAAGGGGGCACCCCTTCCATATGAGGGCCCTAGTGGAGTAGAGGAGTTACTCGCCGCCTTTGCAGAGCGGACTGGCTGGAAACTCAAGAGCGAGGCGGGGCGAATCTTTGGATTGGATGGTGGGGATGGTCGCAATTTGAGTTTGGAGCCTGGCGCTCAAGTGGAATTCAACTCCAGCCCTTGTGCCAGCTTGGTAGATTTGGAGAGAGAATTCCAGGAGATGTTGGGTCATTTTCGAGCGCTGACCGAAGACTCCCAGGTTTTGTTCTTGGGTTTAGGGGCTCATCCTGTTGCCTCGCCTTCGGAAATAAAGCGAATTCCCAAGGCTAGGTATGACATATTGGAGCCTTGGCTTACTGAAGCGGGAGAACTGGGGCTTTGGATGATGAAAGCGACCTGCGGAACCCAGGTGAACTTTGACCATTCTGGCCCACGGGATGCGGCGAAAAAACTCAGAGTGGCGCTGGGGTTGGCTCCTGTTTTAAATGCTCTTTTTGCTAATTCGAGCATTCGAGCCGGGCAACCGAGTGGATATGCGAGTTGGAGAGGGCATGTTTGGTCCAAGACTGACCCTAGTCGGTGTGGTTGGATTCCGCCCTGTGTTCAAGAAACTTCAAGTCTGGAAGATTACGCCAACTGGGCTTTAGACGTGCCCATGCTCTTTATTGAGAGGGAGCACGGTCTAGTTGACATGCGAGGCCAACGCTTTCGTGAGTATTGGATGTCTGGCAAGGCAACCCTCGAAGATTGGGACTTGCACCTCAGCACTCTTTTTCCCGAAGCTCGACTTAGGCCTCAAATTGAGCTTAGGAGTATTGACGGAGGATGCCCCTTGATGGCGCTTGCCCTTTGTGCCCTGGTAAAAGGAATTTTTTATTCGGAGCAGGCTTTAGATGCAGCATGGGCGCTCGTTTCGGATTGGTCAGATGAAGAAAGGGACCGTACTTGGCATGAAGCTCACCTCCATGGTCTTTCTGGTATCGCCCCTTGCGGGAACCCTCTTCGAAAACTCGCGAATGCCCTTCTTGACAAGGCGGAATTGTCTCCGGAGGAAACGCCATATCTCAACCCTCTGAAGAAAATCTTAGAGGGCGGATATTCCGAAGGGGAGCTCACGCTTCAACTTTGGGAGAAAGATTGGGGAGGGGACATGTCCCGGCTCCTGCAATCCGCAAACTGGTTCCATTAATTCCCCCAGTTTCCCCGGTTTTTATGGCAGAATGGAGAGATGCGCCGCCTCGTTTCCCTCGCTTCCTTCCTCCTACTTTCTCTCACCGCGGGGATTTTCTCTCCAGCTGAAGCAGGGGCCCCGGAACCTCAAATTGGTTTAGGAGAAGTTCATGTGCTGCCATTCGGCATGATGGAGCATGTTCGTGATTCGCAGGCCACCGTTCCTATGCAGGTCCAGCTTTACAACCAAGGTGAACTCTATGTTCAATTGCAGAGCCTCCAGGTTTTCAACGCTGACCACCAACTTCTTTCTCGGGTAGAGCTCCAAAACGAATCACTTCCTGGAGATGGGGGCATGATGGCCGATGCCTATTATCTAATGGAAAAATTAGATCCTGAATTCTCTCACCGTTGGAAGCATCGAATTTTTATTCCCCTTGAAGAACGTCCTGAACTGACTCCTGAAGAAGCATCCATCCTTCAAAGGCGTTTGCTTGACACTGTTGCGGAAGTGAAACGAGATGGCGGAGAACAAATGCATAACGTTCGCTTTGAAGTCGATCTCGCTTCAGTGTTTGGCTCGAACCCTTCCGTTGGCGACGAACAATTGATGCTAGTGGAATTGGATTACTACAATCCAGAAGGCGAACTTAGTCGTGCGTCAACTTCCCACACGATTCAATTGCTTGCTCCCTACTTGCCTCCACCTTCGTCCTGGACGGCAAGAATGAATGGATCGGGCCGCTCTTCAGGCGCATGGTATGCCGGAGACTTTCATGTGCATAATTGTCGAGATGAGGCGACCAACGGCTGTCCAGATTGTGACGCCGAAGCGCTCAATACTACGGGTAGTTTTTCCAACGCAGATCTTAAGCCGCAGTTCCAGGCCCTTGGTTTAGATTTCTTTTCAACGACGACCCACTCCTATTGCATTAACAATATAAGTGAGTTCGATGCTGTAAAGGCGGAGTCTGAAAATTTAGACGAAGCAGGCTTTCGGATTTTGTGTGGAACAGAATTGACGACTCGTGAAGCAGGGAGCCAGTCAGGCTCTGACCCCTACTTCGATGCGCAATGCTTGCTAGTGTTTCACGGAGGCATTGCGCACTATGGTGGACACAACATTACCTCCAGGAAACCAGGTGGCGAAGATGGCTGGCTTGGCTACTGCTTAGACCCCATGATGCATGCAGTGAACCAAGCTAAAAGAGTCAATGAAGAGGGTGGGTTTATGATTGCCAACCATCCAGGCGGGAACATGATTTCCAACAATAGTGTGGCGATGTTTAAGGGTATCGAAGGTGGAATGACCGTGGCTTGTGAAGTTTGGAATGCAGATAACACCCTGGAACATATGTCGCCAGCGCATAAGTCTTGGTGGATTTCAAGACTCTTGGAAGGGAAGTTCACCTTTCCCGCCTCGGGCTCAGATACCCATGACGCAGCCCACGAATTCGGTTCAACCCATGTTTGGATTAACGGCACCTTTGATGATGCCGCTGTTGGAACCTCGATGCGGGAGGGCACCCTCTACTTGAGTAATGGTCCATTTCTTTCTGTTTCCTTGGCGGACAATCATGGGCATCGAAAAGAAATGGGGGGAGTTATTTTTGCTTCAAGAAGCCTTCAGCACGATTACCCCGTGACCGTAGAGGCGCCCTATAACGTTGGAACAGATGTAGGGACCTTGCGTGTTTACCGTGGCGGAACCGGAGATTCTTCCGAAACGCTCCTTCGCGAATTTCAAAATGTAACGGGCCAGGGGACTCTCCAGGTTCTGAGCAGCATTCCGAATCCCAATCATCAGCGGCGTGGAGTTTGGTACCGAACGGAGTTTGAAAGCTCTGGGAACCCCCAGAAGTCGGCCTATAGCTCAATTATCATTGTTGCTCTTCGTTAATTTCCCCTACACGGCTTAAGTTGTGGCATGATAGGGCATGCCCAAGACCCTTCATTTCCTCTTTGCTATCGCACTTCTCCTCGGAGTTGGTTTTTCTTCTTCCTTGGAGGCAAATCATTCGAGTTCACCTTCTAATGGTTTTGCTTCGATTGATGCACCCGATATGCACCTTTTCCCCTTCGGGTTAATGGACGGAGTGCGTTACCCCGACTCGCAGGTCCCCATGCAGGTTCAGGCCTATTTTTCTGGAACAGGTCCGGCCTCTCTCCACTCCTTGGAAATCCGTTCTGCGGATGGTGCGATTGTCCAAAAATTGGATTTAGCCGGTCGCAGACTTTTGGGAGACGAAGGTCTTGTTGAACGTGCCCATCTTCTTATGGAATCTGTGGATCCTGAAATTGCCCACAAGCATGACAAGCGAGTCTTTATCCCACTTTCTGAACGCACTCCTTTGTTGCCCGATGTTGAGGCGGCCTTGTTTAGAACCTTGTTGGACACCATGGGAGAAGTGGTTGCTTTAGGAGGAACTCAGCTCTTAAACATTGATTTCAACGTGGACATGAACTCCCTTTTCCCTTTGAATGCAGAGCCAGGCGACGAAGTGTTTCTGGATTTTCTCCTTCATTACGAAGTGGACGGCATATTGAAACAAGTTCCTTTGACTCACTCCTTCGCACTTTTGGACCATTTCCTCCCCCCGCCAACTGCTTGGGCCGGCAGTGGGGCAGGTCGGAACTTGGGCGCGTGGCACACAGGAGATTTGCATGTCCACAATTGTCGTGACCAATCGATTTCAGGTTGCCCAAATTGTGCAGCTGAATCGTTTAATATTACAGGCAGTTTTACGAATGCAGATTTAAAACCACAATTCCAGGCTTTGGGAATGGATTGGTTTTCAACAACGACTCATTCCTACTGTATTAATAGTGATGCTGAATTTAACGAGGTTGCCAATGAGGCGAGCACACTTGATGACCCTTCGTTTAGCTTGTTGTGTGGGACCGAGCTGACCACGAAAGAAAGCGGACCTCAGTCGGGCACGGACATTTTTGACGCCATCTGCCTCTTGGGAGGGAATTTTGATGGAAGAGGAACGGCCCATATGGGCGGGCATGGTATTACTTCTCGCAAACCCGGAGGGAAGGATGGATTTATGGACAACTGCGATGATCCTCTTTCGAACCATGAAAGCAACATCGACGATGTTAACGCAGAAGGTGGCTTCGCCATTGCGCATCACCCCGGGGGAGACAGTCTGAGCTTCAATAGCGCTTCTCGTTATGAAGGCCTTGAGAGAGGGAAAGCGGTCGGGACGGAAATATGGAATGGAACGGGCTGGTCCGGATCTTCCGAACACGAATCCTGGTGGGTAAATCGCCTATTGGAAGGAAAATTTACTTGGCCGTTTTCCGGATCGGATACGCACGACGCTGCCGTGGATTTTGGTGCGAACCATGTTTGGATTGAGGGCCCCATTTCCGATGCAAACCTGATTTCTTCGATGCGCGCAGGTAAACATTACATCAGTAATGGACCCTTCTTGGTCATCAACCTTTTTGATGCGAAAAACCATCGTATTGACATTGGTGGGCATGCCATAGCGAAGAAGAATCGAGTTCCGAACAACTACCCGCTAACCGTTGAGCTCCCATACAACTTCGGCTCAGATGTTGGGGACCTTCAGGTTTATCGCGGTACGGTTGGCGATTCTTCGGAAACACTCGTGCATGAGGTTCTTGGAATGACGGGGCAAGGTAGTTTGCAAGTACCAACAAGTCTTCCGAACCGCGCTAGCTCTTGGTTCCGGGCTGAATTCACATCATCTTCCGGAAAGAAGAAAGCATACACGTCTTTGATTGTGATTGCCCTTTATTAAGGTCTTGTTAAAAACGAGTCATGACTTTTCGGACCGTTGCCGTAAGTTTCGGGTCGTTTTTCGTTAGGGCGATTTGAAGGGTTGGGGTGGCGTGAGGAAGAAGAAGGGAGCAAGCATTGGCGGCGTGCTCGACATCTTTTTGTTCAGTGAGGAGCTTGGCAAGCTGGCGGGCGAAGTCTTGTTGCTCTTCTATTGGCTGCAGTGCGAAGCGTTTTGTCGCGCTGGAGAAAAAACGGGTCATGCGTTCATCTAAGGTCGAAACCTGCTGGACCTGAAGTTTCCATGCGGCGTTGGGCTCGACTTCACACGGAGGCAGGCCCTCTGCAGAAAAGATGCGGTCAATTTCAAGGACTAGCAATCTTTTTGGGAGTTCATATCGGCCGGTTCGTGGCCAGTCGGCCATGGCTGTGGGCGTGTCAGAAGGGGTTCCTGTTAGAAGAATCGTGCGCGCCAAGGGCCAAGAAGAGCGACAACGAGCAGAAAGAAGTCGCGAAATCGCAGCGGCGCGAAGTTCCAAAGCTTTGCTCGAATCAGTAGCCAGCCAGGCGAGTGCCGGAAGTGCGGATGGGGGAACATCAGCGGGGGAGAGGAGGCAGGAGAGGGCGGTCGTCGTGTCGGGTCTTCGTAGGCCTTCTCGAATGAGGGCGAGGCTAAAGGGGGAGTCCGCAGTAGCGCCAGCCGCGACGGTAGAAAATAATTGAAGCTCGCGATTGGTGAAGTGACCTAGGTTAGCCGCGAGTTCCAGGACCTCCGACTTGCTCCTTGGCTTCAGGGAATCAAGGGTGTCCGTTTTTGGCAGTTCTTTTGTCTCAGCCGCAACTTGAATCCTCAAGCAAGCCGCGGAGGCAGGGAGCGCAGGAGTCGGTGCATTTGGGAGGAGGCTCACCGCTTGCAGGAATAGAATCGAAATGGGCACGACCCCAGGATAGGAGCCGTGCCGAGAGCTGTGAAATTCTTTAAGCGAACTTAGCCAGTTTTTATAGCGGGAAGGACTCGTGCCAGAGAATATTCCTTCAAGGCTGGGGAATATTTCCCAGTAATGCATGCCCTTGCTCTTCGTGTTCCTCGCGAGGTACATGAAATGAATCCACTACTCTTGCTCCTACTTATCCAGGAACCGACTTTGTGCGCCCTGGCTTCCACAACAAATGACACCAGATTGCCTCAGGACCCTGTTGTCCTGGACAGTGCTTGGCTCATTCATCGCCAGGGGCAAAGCCCGAGCACTAGGGTTTACCTACCTGACCCGTCTCTTTCCCTTTTGGTCGGTGACTTAGATGGCAATGGCAATTTAGATGAGGTGGAAGGGATTGACGCCTTGGTCTGGTCTCCTTCCGCAATAAGTCCAGGAAGCGACGCCTCGGACTTTCTTTTCTCGACCGAACGCGGATTCGGAACGTTCAATGACGGTGATTTATTGCGATGGTTGCCAACACAGGGTTTGACTGTGGAATGGGCGGAATCGGATATCACCCTTTTTCTTCAACCCAATTCCGGCACCTTTGATTTAGATGCGGCCACAGTCATTGGAGAGGAACTGTTTTTCTCAATGCGGGACAAATTAATTGGCACGGTGTTGGGAGATCTGGAAGACGGAGATATTTTGGCTTACCATCGGGGAACGTCCTCTGTTCGCATTGTTTACAGCGAAGGTCAAGTGCAGGCTCTTGTGGACCATGCCACAGGCCAAACCTCTGCAATAACCGATGTCTTGTCTTTGAGCCAACTGCCAGGCTCTCAGGAATTATGTTTTACGGTGCAATCGCCAACTCAGAGTGATTCCACAGTTTACGCTGAAGGCGGTGGCGGCCGCATTGTTCCCGAGTTCCAGGAAACCAATTGGGGTTTTCAAGTTTCTTCAGAATTAGACGCACTCGCTTTTGTCCCGGGTGGAATGGTTCAACCACCAATACTCTCCACGGACTTACCATCAGTCAGCCAAGGCTCCATTCTTCGTTTCAAAGTACGACACGGAACTCCTGGCGCAGTTGTGATTGGATTTCGTGCTTCAAAGTTGAACTGCACCTTTAGAGCCGGTGCAGGGTTAGGGTTTATTCTTCTCGACAAAACGGACTATTGGTTGCTTCGGCAGTTCTATCATGGAGTTTTCTGTCCGATTCAACTGGATGGCTCTGGGAGTGGCACCTATGACTGGACCGTCCCGTTCTTGCCGAACCCCTTGCCTTACACGGACATGTTTTTCCAGGGCATGGAGGTTGGTAATGGTTTTATTACCAATCCAATTGCCATTCGTGTGAGCTAGGAGAGTTGTATTGTGGCAAACATACACCATGTCCTTCAGCCCCTTCCTCCTCGTCGCCTTTTTGGCGCAAGCTGTCCCTGGGGAACTTGAAATTGACTTGGCTGGCGAGGACCCTTCTCTTCGCTTGATGGCGGCCGCTGAATTGGCGGCCTCCCCTGATGGAAGTATCGATGCTTGGATTTTGAAAGAAGCAAGTCGTGGAACAGCAACACGCCAACGAGCGCTCCTTTTTGCAGCTACTTTGAGAGGCACCTCAGCGTGCTTGGATTTTCTAGAAGAGCGTGCATTCCAAAGGGGGCGCGTTGAGGCCGACCGTGCTTGGGCGCTTCTTCTTTATGGCGCCTTTCATCCGCATGCCTTAAAGGAACCCGAAGCAGCTTTTAAAAAAGCAAAAAGTATTTTTGAACGAGATTGTTTTCTCGCGGGCCTCTTAAAAAATGCGAATCGTATTCCCTCTTTGCAATCCCTCGGGAGCAGGAAGGGAAGTCGTTTGAAGAGCCACGAATCGCTTTTGTTTCTTTTAGACGCTCTTGCTGAACGGAAGTCTCTTTTGCCTACTTTGGCGAGCACACATTCAGCGAGGCTTTTGGCTTCTCACCTCCCCAAAGCTAAGGGCTTAGGGGACAAGGAGGTCGAGCAAGCGGAAGCCGCAAGCTTGGAATCTTGGTTAGTCGCTGCGCGAAGAGAGCCAGCCCGCTCCCTTCAGGAAACCCGACAGATTCCGTCAGGGATTGGTGAAGGCTCTCTGGCGTTACTCCTTTATGAGGCTGCTCCTTCTGAACGAAAAGAAGTGATGGAGTTCCTCCGAGATGCTTTAGTTGGTGGGCGACAATCTGCCTGGCTCTGGGGAGCGGCTGGTGATTTGTCTCTTTCTCTATTGCCTCCTCAACTTCAGGAACCTCTACACGATTACCAGGTCGCAGGTCTCCTTCGCCTTTGTCTCAGCAACCCCATTCAGGGAGAGCGTGAAGTTGAGGCCTATCAAACTCTTGCACGGGCACGCATTCAAGGAAGCCAGAGTCTTGGTGTGGATTGGCCCGCAGCGGTCTTATTAGCGATTTCTCCGCAGCAAAAAGATTTGACCTTCTTGAGAAAGCTAACAGAAGAATCCTTAGGCGAAGATTCTGCTCGAGCTCTCCCTATTTGGCATTTGGCGAGTGGTCGAGTGGCCTCTGGTGCGGCGCGGCAAACCCTTCTTGCTAGTTGGGCTCGTGAGTTGGGGGCAGGCTGGCATGGTTATCTGGACTCCGAAGGCCCTCGATGGACGGCCTATTTCTTGTTAAGTGGAACGCAGGCTGCCGAAGAGCGCTTAGAGCTTCGAGTGGAATTGCCCGCGTACAAGCGGAAGCACGACCATTCCCAGGGGCATGGCCTTTATGAAGACATTGCCGAGTTATTGTTTTCCGGACATTATTTTTGGGGCCTGCCCAAATAAGGAATATCCTTAGCAATTATGGTGAACCGTTTCTCTCGACCAATGCTCGTGGGTGCTCTGATTCTCGTCATTGCATTGCTTTATGCTTTGCTTTCTGTTGGTGGGAAAATGTCGACTAGTTCTGATGGTATGGAGCCTAAGCTCCTTGAGTTTGGAGGCGAGAAGAATCTGAGCTCCCATTCTGGCGACCAGGAAGAAGGGCGAACCTCCCTTTCGAATCCTGAGAACGATCCGGAGGATTCCGTCATTTCAGGCCAAGTGTTGGACTCTAAAGGCAAGGCCATTCTTGGCGCCCAAGTGGCTTTGGTTCAGGCAGAGGCTTTTGACGGAGTGGGCATGCGGCGATCCTATTTGGCTGAAAAAGCTAAGCAATTTTCCCCCTGTCGCTCGAATGGGAAATTCCGGTTGCCCGTTCCTGGGAGGGGAGGTGAATGGAGGGTGCTTGCTCGTGCCGAAGGTTTTGCTTGGAAACGGAGCCCACCCTTGTTTGTGGGAGAAGAAGTACAACTAGAACTTAAGTTGCAGGTTGTTCTGGAAGGCAGTGTTTTAAGTGGAGATGGTATGCCGGTGGAGTCTGCTGCCCTCCTTTTAAGGCCTTCCAAGGGAATGGTTGACGATATGCCCCCTTTGACTCTCTCGGACGAGAGAGGGGAATTTCGCCTGCTTGTTCCCGGCGATGGAAAGTATCGATTGGAGGTCCGTTCCAGTGAGGGACCCGATTGGGCACTGGACCCCATCGAGGTTCGTTCCGACATGAAGCCCTTAGTGATTCAAATCGATGGGCGGCCCGACCTAAAGGTCCAGGTTATTTCGGCGAATGGAGAGCCGATTCCTCGAACTCGAGTTGAATTGCAGGCTACAAAAAAGAGCATGGCTGGAAATCGAGTTTCTTGGACCAACTCAGAGGGCTGGACTTCCTTTTCCTCTATTCCGCCAGGTAGTTACTGGTTAGTTGCCGAGAAGGAAAACCATGTCCGGTTACGACAAGGCTTTCGCTGGCAAGAGGGCGACAACGTGGACTTCCGAGAGATTGTGCTCCCTCTTGGCGCCAATGCGCACATTCAGGTTCTAGATAAAAATGGAGAGCCTGTCCCTGACTTTGATGTTTTACGCCATAGTTTAAATCGCGCTCGAGTTCGGGACGAGGCCTCGAATCAGATGGTGACAGATGCAGAAGGTCGAGTTCATTGGAGGGGCATTTTTCCAGGCGAGTACATCTTTTTGGGAGGGGGGAGTCCCCGTGCCTCCCAGAGACAAGAAGACGCTAGCGCAGAAGAAGGGTCTACCGACGTTACAAAAGGTCGTGCGCCATCGACGTTGCGAGCCCAACTTGCTGGAGGAGAGAACCCTGAGCTTCGCTTAATCCTGGATGGACATGCTCTTATTCTGTTTCAGTTCTTCCATCCTGACTTGGATTTGGAAGGGGGACAAGTTGGACTTTTTCCAATCCGGCAAAGCGCCAAATCAAAGCCACTCAGTAAAGGGGCTGTTAATGCTCAAGGGGTTGCTCCGATGTCACCTGTTCCGCCAGGGGATTACGAGCTCCATTTTCAGCTCCCCAACCGATTAGGGAATCCTGCTTGCATTATTCCAGGTGTGCGCGTTAAGTCAGTCGATGAGGTTATAGAGATTGCCCTTCCAAAGAGCTGGCTTGCGGGTCAGATTCAACCCGAATCGACGCCTGTTTTTGTTGAGCTTCTCCCAGAAAAGGGAAACAAGGTTATCCGGTCTCTTTCTTTTGGATTAGCCGACACATTTCGTATCGACCTCCTTTCGGAGGGAGCCTATAGGATTCGAGTGAGCGGACAAGGTCTTCTTCCTTGGAGTTCCCCGCCGATTCGCTTGGATGGGGAATCTGGAATTCACCTAGGGGCCATTGCTCTCGAAGCCGCTGCCTCGGTGGGGGGAGTTGTCCTTGGCTTGCCCCCTATGAAGAAAAACGCTTTCAATATTCGCCTTATTCAGGTTTTGGATTCAACGGGAGGCCTTTTGAGGACTGCTTCCCTTGATGAATCCGGCTCTTTTCTTTTCGAGGGTCTTCCTCCAGGTGAGGGGGTTCTCAGAGTCCAAATTGGAATGAAAGTGGCTCTAGAGCGCTCTTTTTCTCTGGAAGGGGGAGGAAGCCTTGAACTTCAGTTAGAGCTTTAACCCCCCCTCAGCCCATTTTAAGCCAAAAAATAGGGCGATTCAGGTGATTTGGCTATCGGACGGAAAAGAAGAAACCTATTTCTGTCAATAAATTTAAGCAAGATGGCGTTTCTTGTGTAAACTTGTGTGGTTGCCTCGCTTTCTGGGGCTCAACCTCATCTCTTACTCTTCCCCAATTCATTTTGGACCCCCGAACATGAAAAATTACTTACTCCTCGGAGTCTTGGCCATTGCTCTAACTGGCTCGGTTCAAGCTCAAACTTCCTTTCTTTCTGAAGATTTTTCTTCAGGAGCCGTTCCACCTGCTGGTTGGACAGAATTAAACAATGGCAACTCCCTAGGCTGGGAACTTGGTTCTCTCATGGGTGACGCTGCTTCCCACGTCGACTACAGTGGTTATAACGATAACCATCTCATGTCTCCTGCAATGGACCTCTCTGGCGCTTCAGTTGCTTTTGTTCATGCGGAGCAACAAGTGGGTTTTGCCAGTTGGGCCGATCACCATTACGTAGACGTTTCACTTGATGGTGGAGTCACTTTCGTGAATGTTGCTGATGACATGCCTGTCGACGGAGTCTCGACGATGAGCGTTGACCTTAGTGCTCATGCTGGAATTAATGGCGTAAATGTTTCCTTTCACTACACCGGTGATTACGCTTCGGTGTGGACTGTGGACAACATTGAGGTCAGTGATTCTTCAACTCCTCCTCCTCCAGGTTTAACCCCTTGGACTGTTAACTTGCCAACGGCTTTCCGTGCCTCTGGTGGCCCAGTAGATGATTTCGAATCCTACGCTGGAACTCCTCCTGCAGACATGGCTCTCACTGTAGGCGAATACTGTGTAATTGACGGTGGTTCTGGTCTTGGCGCAAACAGTGGAACCAATTGCCTTGAAATGGGCGGCGACCCTTTGCTCCCTAGCTACCTTACTACTCAGAATGCACTTGTTCTAGGAATGCAAGGCGACCCTTCTCCTCTTAGCATTGAATTTGCTTGCATTGATTGGGGCGATGAGATTCACTCCTTTGACGGAATCTGGATTTCTAACGATGGCGCTAATTGGGCCCACGTTTTGAGCGATTGGTTCTCAATGCCTTACAACGCTTGGGGCTCTTCGGGCGCCATCGTTCTAGATGATGCGCAAGTTGACACCACTTCTGACTACTACGTCATGTTCGCCCAAGAGGACAACTATCCTTACGGCTACCTTGACGGAATCGGGATTGACGACCTTTCCTTGGGTGCTCCTCCTGCTGGACCAACACTAGATGTGACGGGTCTTGTTGCAGGTGGAACGGCCACCATGAGTGTTAGTAACGCAACCGCTAACGGTTTGGTCTTCGTGGCATTCTCTCTCGCTGGTGGTGGACCGATTTCCACCCCATTCGGTGATGGATACGTCTCTCCGCCCTACAACGTGATACGTCTCAATGCTGACAGCGCTGGTGCTGCAAGCCAGGACAAGAATGTGCCAGGTGGTGCTTCTGGTGTCCAGGTTTGGTTCCATGGTGCCGACGCTGGTTCTGCAACAATGTTGAACGCTTTAGCTTTAACCATTGGTTAATGACTAGAATGTCCAGTTCAAGGCTCCCACTCATAATGTGGTGGGAGCCTTTTTTTTGATTGACTCTCTAGTTCCCTGTTCCCCCCCCTGTACAAATGAGAAAACGCCTCCAACTCCTTGGCCTCACCTTCCTGCTTACAGGTACGGTTCAGGCTCAAACCACGTTCTTGAGCGAAGATTTTGCTTCTGGTCTCGTGCCGCCTGCTGGCTGGACCGAACTCAATAATGGAAACGCACTTGGTTGGGAGCTTGGCACCCTGACCGGGAGTGCGGCCTTTCACGACGACTACTCTGGCTGGAATGACAACCATCTCATGTCTCCGGCGATTGACTTGTCTACTGCTGTGGTGGTTTATGCCCATGCTCAGCAAGAGATTTTCTTTGCTTCCTGGAGAGATCACCATTACCTTGATGTTTCCGTGGATGGCGGACTTACATTTACCAATTTAGTAGACGACCTTTCCCCTGATGGCCTTTCATCGATATCAGCTGACCTTTCGGCTTACGCTGGCGTGAACGGTGTCAATGTCTCTTACCACTACACGGGCGATTTCGCTTCTGAGTGGACTTTGGACGATGTCCTCGTCAACGATTCTTCAACTCCGCCTCCCACCCCTCTCATGCCTTGGACTGTGAACCTGCCTTCGGCTTTTCGCTCTGGCGGGACAGATGACTTCGAATCCTATGGCGGGACTCCTCCCGCCGATATGGCGTTGACCAGTATTGACCCTTTGTCTGGTTCTCCAGACCCCGAGGGTTTTTGTGCAATTGATGGTAGTTCTGGTTGGGGTGCGAACGGTGGTGCAGCCTGTCTAGAAATGGGCTTAGATCCCCTCACCAATAATTACCATTATGTGCGTAACGCCATGGTCATCGGCCTTTCTGGGTCGCCAGCCCCACGGAGTTTAGATTTCGCAGGTATTGATCATGGTGACGAGATAGACCCCATCGATGGAATCTGGATTTCCAATGATGGCGCCAACTGGGCGCACGTTTTGTCCGATTGGTATTCCATGCCTTATGTGGGCTGGGGATCCGTGGCCGGAATTGCCCTAGATGATTCACGCATTGACACCACGGTCGATCACTTTGTGATGTTTGCTCAAGAAGATAACTTTCCTTACGGTTACTTGGATGGCATCGGAATTGACGATATGGATTTTGGTGCAGGTGGCCCATCCGGTCCAACCCTTTCCGTGACCAATCTCACTGCGGGTTTAGTAGCCAATGTCAGCATTGATTCTGCAACCCCAAACAATGTGGCTTTCTTTGTATGGTCGCTGGCAGGCGGTGGTCCAATCAACACTCCGTTCGGCCAAGGAATGGTCAGCCCTCCTTACAATGTGATTCCTTTGAGTACGGATTCCGTAGGCCATGCCGGCATGACTCAGTTTGTTCCTCCAGGAACGACTGGTCTTAGTATCTGGTTCCACGGAGCCGATCGTGGAACTGCAAGCATGCTCAATGCCTTGGCAATGAGTATCGGCTAAAAGCATCTCTGGAGATATCCTTAGGCTCCCACCCCCTTTTTGGGGGGTGGGAGCTTTCTTATTGTCAAAACCCTATGGTGTGTGTTCCTCAAGGATGGGGGCAAGCTTGGGATTCCGCGATACGGATAGCCTCGCTGCAAGTAATGGTGCGGATTCTGGATCTTCTTTTAAGTATTCGCCAAGGGAGTTTTGATCTGGAGCGAGAAGTTGTTGACAGACAGCAATGCCGATGCGGGGTTCTCTCAGGGCGACGCGAAGTAAGCCCGATCTCTGAATCGCATCTTCAAAGGCAAGAATGGCCTCGGGGTATTTCTGATTCGCCAAAAGAGCCCACCCGCGGTAGTTGTAAAATCGCCGGTCCTCTTTCCAACGAAAAATGGCGCGATTTATTAGGGATTCAAGAGGTATCCCCCCAGAGGGAAGCAATAGTTGGTTTTGGATTTTGTCCAACACCAAACTAGGGTTGGTCCAGTACAGGGGAGAAGGCACCAAATTGGGACTTTCATTGGCGACCCGCTGGGAGAAGGGTGACTCTGTTTTGGAAAGGAATCGCAAGGCAAGCGCCGAGGTTTGTGGTAGGGCAGTCGGGTGATTGGCTAAAAGCCACAATCGGTCGGGATGCATCCACTTCTTTCCAGCAAGGGATTGGAGCGCGGGGAGCAGAGCGGAATCTGCCCAAGTGCCATGTTGTCTCAAAGCTTCATATAAAAGGAGGAAAGTGGTCTCTGTGGAGCGCACCAGACCGAAGGAGAAAGAGGAGGAATCGGGGAGAGGTGTGGGGTCGGCGATTTGAAGTTGAGCGATAAGCTCTTCAGTCAGGGAAGATAGGTCTTTAACCATGGGATTGGCTGACAGGCCGCGCAACCGCGCTTGTTTAAGGTCGGTGCGAGTTTCTTGGGATTCTAATGCTTTGGTAATCCGCAAGCATTCCTCTCTCAAAACGCCAGAATCATGAGAAAGGAGTTGTGTAACAAGGAAGCCGGAGGCGGTGGCGGGAAGTCTTTGGTTTTCTAAATCCTTAAGGAGGAGCAGACAAGTTTCCTGGGATTGAGGAAGGGCCTCAGCGAGAGACTTCGCCAGGATGCGAGAAAGTCCGCGATTAGAATCCGGTTTTCGTAGCCACTTGGCCCAAGTTTCATAGTCCAAGGAGTGTGGAGCTTTGGCAAGTTGAGTCACAACTACAACTTGAAAGTTAGGGCTAAGGTCAGAGAACCGCTGATAAAGATGCCGCCTGGTGGATTGGTCAGATTCAAGGAGTGCAGCGGCTGTGATGTCTTGAAGGGAAAGAGGGAGGGAGTCCTTGACTTTCCACCAAGTTTGGAAAAGGGGCTTGGCTTGCTCTTCTGGAATCAGGAGACCTGCCCACTCAACAAGCTTGGGGTGGGCAAGCGCATCGGGTTGTTGGAGCCAGCCCAGGAAAACTTCGAGAGCGTCCTCTGTGCCAAGAAATACGAGGTTATCGAGAAGATGGTCTCGAATATGGGGGAATTCTTCTTCTTCAAGGCGCGTGCGGTAGAGTTCCGCAATCTGTTTTGGAGAGAGAATGGTAGAGAGAATCCTTCTCGCTAAGTTTTGAGCTTTTGGGCCACTTCCTTTCGTGTATTCCTTGAAGATTTGAAAAATATCGTCGCTAGGGTCGACTTCCCAAGCAGCTTCAGCTACGAGAGCCGCAACTGCATTGGATTGCAGAGAAGGAAGCCTTGGGAGAAACCGCATTCTTTCTTCATGGGAACCATGTCTGCACAAGATTAAAGCGGCATAGGCAGCAGCTTGCGGAGGGATGTAAGAGATTCTTTCCCGAAATTCATCCAAGACTTCTTGGGTCACCCACGGAACCATGCCCAGCGAAAGGGCATTCAAGATGGGGGCATCGTGGTTTTCTTTAAGAAGGGGTAGAAGTTTTGGTCCCCATAGATTGCCCTCGCTTCGTAGAAGTTTCAGGATGCATTGCGCCCTGAAACTTGAGTCCAGCTGAGTGTCTCTCGCCCAATGGAACAAAGTTGGGTTCGCAATGGATGCGGGAGCCTTGTGAATTAAGAAGCGTTTTCCCTCGGCGCTGATATTTCGGTTTTGGCCCAAGTTCAACGCCTGAGATGTGAGAGCCCAAGCGTGACGGTTTAGGGCTCCCCAAAGTGTTTGGTGTGCCGCTTCAAGCGAGCTAAGAGGAGCAAGGAATTGCCACCAAGATGCAGTCCATTGTTTGGCGTTTTCCTGAACAAGGCCTTGATCGAGAAGGAGTGCCTGGAAGAGGAAGCGGTTGAGGGGAGCCCAAGAGTGAGTTCTAATTTCGACGAGGAATGGGAACTCAGTCTTTGGGAGGCGTTTGCCCAGGATAGAGTTGAGGTAGTCGGTGCGAAGAGAAGGTTGGCTTTGAAGAAGATAGGCCGCACCGTGGAGTGGTGGGTTCTTTTCCTTGAGCATGTCGGTTAGAACCTGAAGTGATTTTTGATCTGGGTGCGAAAAGTCCGTTGCACCGTAAAGCCCTAAACTCCAGGCAGAACGGCAAGCAGTGGAAAGAACTGTTTCCTCTTTTGTGTTCTTTATTAATGCGTTGAGAGTCTCTGTGGGAACTGAATCAAGAGAAAGGAAACGGCAAAGTTCAGCAGCATCTCTTTGGAGGAGTGTGCTGTGGTGGAGGAGAGCCTTTTTCACCAGTTTGGAATGAGCCTCCGTGTAAGAAAGAGCGCGAGCGCTGGCCTGAAGAAGGGTTCTTTTGTCAGGGATTGAAGCGGACTCCCAACGCGGCGAGAGGAGACCGGAAAGGGGCTCTCCCGCTTCGGCCGCAGAGTTGAGCTCAAGGGAGAGGGATTGAACGCTTTGGCTTGTCCCGGGCGTTTGCTGAGGAAGCAGCAAAGAGGTGAAGAGTAGGGTGGCTTGGAAGAAGGCGTTCATGGAGTTTGGCGAAGCAAGGATTCCAGGAGATGAAGTTGTTCCGGAGTATCCACATCCAAAAAAGGGCCTGGGTCCCCCGGAAGGGAAACATTGAGTAGAAATTCGGGGCTTTCATGAAGCAAATCCCTCAAGGATTGGCTAGGCCCGAACATTCGAAGTGTAGAAAGTCGCCCACTAGGGACCAATAGTGGGTGGCCGCCTCTTCCACCTGGGGTTACAAGACGGGCTAGAGTTTTTGTGGGTTCCTTGGCTGCGCGCCAGGCTTGAACAAGTCTGTTTACGGCGGATGACGAAAGAAGGGGGATATCGCAGGGGTGGACGAGGAGAGCCTCCATATCGGTCGGGAGGGAATGAAGGGCAAGCAAGATTGAGCCTGTGCGCCCTTTTTCCGGGCTTGAGTTCAATAAGATTTGATCGGCACCGAGCTCCGATTTTTTTTCAATGGAGGTTTGAGATTCAGCAGAGAGGACAACAGTGACATGGGTTGCCCCGCCCTGCCGAAGGGAGCGTACGAGCCGAGGTAGCATCCAAGTCCCCTTCAGTTCCAGCGCAGCCTTTGGATATCCTAGGCGGCTTCCCGAACCTGCCGCCAAAAGGACTGCGCAGAGTGGAGATTGAGATGGGTTACTGGAGTGCTGCAAAAGCAGACTCCAAGCTCTTTTGGACGCGCACAAAATCTTCTGTAGAGGCGTCAAGGGGTGGGCTTAAGCGAAGAAGGCCACTTGGTATTCCTAGGTCTTTACAAGAGCTAGCGGAACAAAGCAGGCCTGAACGCGTTTGGATTCCTTCCTGTTCCAGCCAGGCCTCTAGAAGGTGGGCGGGGATGGCATCGTGAACGAAAGAAAGGATTGGTAGTCGTTCGTTCCAAGGCGGCGGAGTCTTGGGGAAAGAGTGAAGCTTGGGTTGCTCTTGAAGCCAAGTATCCAGTTTGGCGAGATGAGCGCGGATTGAAGTAAGGTCGGCTGGGTGTTCTTGTCTCCAATCAAGTGCCGCACCGAGTCCGAAGATTCCGGGGATGTTCGGTGTTCCAGCTTCGAGTTTTTCGGGGTAAGTGGGCGGCATGGTTCGAAGGTGACCCTGGCTCCCAGTTCCGCCGTGGATGAGAGGGCTAGGGTCCACATCTTTTCCAACTAATAGTAGGCCGGTTCCTGTGGGGCCGCAGAGGCCTTTGTGGCCGGGAATTCCAGCGAGGGATAGACCCCAGTTGTCGAACTCTACGGGCATAAGTCCAGCGCCCTGTGCCAGGTCGGCGATGACCCTGACGCCATGGGTGCGGGCAAGAGCGGTTGCTTCTGCAAGGGGTTGAACGGTGCCAAAAACATTGCTGGCCCAAGTGAGGACGAGCCAATCAATGGAGTAATCTTTGAAAAAGGCCTCCAAGTCCTGAATGGAAACGCGACCCGAGTCATCGAAGGGAGCTTCAAGAATGATGACATCTTGCTGGCGCAAAAATTCTAACGGGCGAAGGACGGAGTTGTGTTCTAGTCGGGTGGTGAGAACTGTTTGGCCGGGCTGTATGCAGCCTTGTAATGCGAGGTTCATGGATGCCGTGAGCCCAGAAGTGAAAATAACTCTCTCGGGATGAGAGAACCCATGAATCTTGGCGCCCACCCTTCGAATCTCCTCGAAGCGTTTTTGAGTTTGGACTCCAAAGGGGCCGCGGCCTGGCTGAGGCCATTGCAAACCTTCGGAGAGAGCGGCGGCGACAGCAGGGGCAGGTTCACCACAAGTCGCGGCGTGATTCCAATTCAATGCTGTTAGAGGAGTAGAGCTCATGTAGAGATGCCCAAGGTGCGGGCAATCATAGAGCGAGCTCGTCCTAAATCCTCAGTGCCCCGAATGAGAGTGCGCCCGTCAGCAAAACAGAAAACGTCGAGGTCGTTTGAGGTGAATCGAAGAAGTTGTGGCCTTAGGGATAGGTTTTCCACTTTTCCCTCTAAAGACTTCGCAATGGAGGTGAGGTCCGGAGGCGCAGCCATGGGAGGAAGTTGAACCGTGCCGCCGCCGCATAAAGTTTGAGCTACAGGAGTGCCGGCTTTCTGAAGATAGGCAAAGTCTCTTTTTTGGCAACAAGGACAGTCCGGGTCAACTTTAGCGTGAATGCTCCGAGCTTGGTTTTCCCAGGCATCGAAGTAGCGGTACCCAGGAAAAAGAGAAGCTTCGTCCCCGACGAGGATTTTGATGGTTTCAGTGACGGCAGTGGAAGCAACGATGGAAATCGTTGAGCCCAAAACACCAGCCGTACGGCAGGTTGGCGTTTCACCGGGCTCAGGAGGAGTGGGCCATGTGCATCGAAGACAGGCCTTGCCAGGAAGAACTGCGCCGGTCATCCCATAAGTGTCCACAGCGCCCGCATAAACAAAGGGAGTCCTTTCTTGGACACACCAATCATTTAATAAATAGCGAACGGCGAAGTTGTCCGAGCCATCCAGGACAACATCCACACCCTCTAGAAGATTGTGGATGTTGCCTGCGTGAAGGTCAATGGCCTGAGGGCAGAGTTCAATTTCACTGTTGACCTGTCCGAGACGTTCGGCGGCGGCGTGTGCTTTGCTCAGAGCCTGTTCGGCATCGGATTCCGAGAAGAGACATTGCCTTTGAAGATTCGACCACTCCACAATATCGCGGTCCAATAAGTGCAATTTTCCAACTCCAGCCCGAGCGAGTAGATCTGCTTCGGCACAGCCAAGGGCGCCAACTCCAACAACAGCCACGGAAGCAGAGGCAAGTGCCTTCTGCCCCGAGTCTCCGATTCGAGAAAGTCCCGATTGGCGGAGGTAGCGGTCCTTGCGGCAACTCATGGTCAAGCTGAAGTGGTGCGAGAGGGGGGACTTGAACCCCCACAGGTTTCCCTACTAGATCCTAAATCTAGCGCGTCTGCCAATTCCGCCACTCTCGCAAGAAAGAATGGGGTGGGTAACGGGACTTGAACCCGCGACCCCCAGAATCACAATCTGGTGCTCTAACCAACTGAGCTACACCCACCACACGGGCCGAGAAGTTTAGCCGCGCCGGGGGCTTCTGGAAAGGGGTATGGCGCGCCCGTAGGGACTTGAACCCCAAACCTGCTGATTAGAAGTCAGCTGCTCTATCCAGTTGAGCTACGGGCGCCTGGCCGGACAGGATATCCGCTCCTTTTCTGGAATGAGAGGCACCGAGTTAGATTTGGGCGTGGCTTGGACGCTCTACATCCTTCTCTCGGCTGAGGGAGATTCGACCTACGTTGGGATTAGCACCAATGTGGAGCGGCGCCTACGGGCCCACAATGGAGAGATTGCGGGAGGCGCGAAGCGGACCCGGGCAGGTCGTCCATGGAGGCTCGGAGCTGTGGTCGGACCTTATCCAAATCGAGCAACAGCCCAAACCGCCGAATACGAGGCAAAGCAGCTTCGAGGCCAAGAGCGTATAGATTGGGCTAATGACCAAGCCAGCCATCAGGGATAGAATCTCCGAATGACTGCAACAGCCCCAAAGCCTACTGAAGTTTTCCGCAAGGATTACACTCGAACTGATTTTCAGATTGATTCTGTAGAGTTGGATTTTAATCTGAGTGAAGAAGAAACTTTCGTCCACGCCAAGCTGGCGATGTGCCGAGAAAATAGCGAAGCATCTGAACTGCGCTTGATAGGAGAGGATTTAGAAACTCTTGAGGTTCGGATTGATGGACGTGAGCTTTCTTCGGAAGAATGGCGCGTCGAGGACGAAGAGTTAGTTATCCCTGGAGTACCAGAGCACTTTTGTTTAGAAACTCAAGTCCGGATTGAGCCTCACAAGAACACTCAGCTTTCTGGGTTGTATAAATCTAGTGGGAATTATTGCACGCAGTGTGAAGCTGAAGGCTTTCGGAGGATTACTTGGTTCTTGGATCGTCCTGATGTGATGACCAAGTACCGTGTTCGCCTGGAGGCCGAAAAAGCGAAGTACCCAGTTTTGCTTTCGAACGGAAACCGGGTCGAAGCGGGAGAGCTGAATGAGGGTCGCCACTACGCGGTTTGGGTAGACCCCTTTATGAAACCTTCTTACTTGTTTGCCTTGGTTGCCGGCGATTTGGGATTTGTTCAAGGTAGTTTTACGACCATGGCTGGCCGTGAAGTTGACCTTTTCGTCTATAGCGAACATGGGAACGAGGACAAGTTGACCTATGCTCTGGATTGCTTGAAGAGCTCCATGAAATGGGACGAAGAAAAGTTTGGGCGAGAGTACGACCTTGATATCTACAACATCGTTGCTGTTGGAGATTTCAACATGGGGGCGATGGAAAACAAATCACTCAATATTTTTAATACAGCCTGTGTTCTGGCGCGTCCCGACACGGCCACCGATTTTGATTATGAGCGAATCGATGGCGTGATTGCGCACGAATACTTTCACAATTGGACTGGCAATCGCGTAACTTGCAGAGATTGGTTCCAGCTCACGCTAAAAGAGGGGCTTACTGTTTTCCGCGACCAACTCTACTCTGCAGATCAGACTTCAGCCGCGGTCAAACGCATAGAAGATGTCAAGGTTCTACGAGCCTTCCAGTTTCCGGAGGACGCAGGCCCTATGTCGCACTCGATCCGGCCCGACTCCTACATCGCGATGGATAATTTCTATACATCAACAGTTTATTCCAAGGGCGCAGAAGTAATTCGGATGTACTTCACTTTGTTAGGGGAGCAAGGTTTCCGGAAAGGAATGGACTTGTACTTCGAGCGGCATGACGGGCAAGCTGTCACTTGTGATGATTTCCGCGCAGCGATGGCTGAGGCGAATAGCCGAGATTTTGCTCAGTTTGAGAACTGGTACTTGCAGTCTGGGACCCCGGTCGTGGATGTTTCTGCTGACTGGTGCGATGACGAGAAACGATATACCCTTAGCTTCAAACAGTCTTGCCCGGATACGCCAGGCCAAAGTAAGAAGCAAGCCTTTCATATCCCCATTTCAATGGGCTTGTTGGGCTCGGATGGGTCGGAACTCGTTGAGCCTCAAATTTTAGAATTGACTGAATGGGAACATAGCTTCACTTTTGAGGGCCTTTCCTGTCAACCAGTCCCTTCGCTGCTGAGAGGATTTTCTGCTCCCGTCAAACTGAACTTTGAATGGACGGACGAGCAGCTCGCCTTCTTGATGGCTCACGATTCGGACTCCTTCCAACGATGGGAGGCAGGCCAGAAGTTGTATACGAAAGTTATCCTTTCAATGGTGGACCAACTTCGTTCTGACGGGGCCCTCTCCATGAATCCCTTCGTGTCCGAGGCATTCTGCGCCATCCTGACATCCGAAGGCATGGATTATTCCTTGCAGGCTTATGCGTTAACTCTTCCAGACGAATCCACTCTGGCCGAGGAGATGGAAGTTGTGCATCCGGATGAACTTCATAAATGTCGACGTTTCCTTATAAAAGCGTTGGCTTCGGAATGGCGCCAAGAGTTGGAAGAACTCTATGAGAAGCTCGCGCCCCATGCCCCCTTTGTTCATTCTCCATCTGAGGCTGGGAGGCGCCGCCTAAGAAACCTTTGCTTGAGTTATTTGTCTTCTCTTGAAGCGGAAGCCACTTTGAATGCCTGTCGTTCTCAAATGGACTCCGCAGACAACATGACAGATCAGTTCGCCGCCCTTTCTTGTTTGGCCTCCGTGCCTTCACCGATTTCTGAAAAAGCAACTGAGGACTTTTATGACCAATGGAAAGAGGATGCCTTAGTCGTGGATAAGTGGCTTGCTGTTCAAGCCTCGTCAGCTCGCCAAGATACCTGCGAACGGGTAGAAATTTTAAGGAATCACGAGTCCTTCGATATTAAGAATCCCAATAAAGCTCGTTCCTTGATTCGGTGTTTCTTTAGGAACTTGTCCTCTTTTCACCGCGCAGATGGCGTAGGGTACAAATGGGTTGCGGACAGAGTCATCGAGTTGAATGCGTTTAATCCCCAGATTGCAGCAAGAATGGCAGGCGCATTTTCTTGCTGGAAGCGCATGGATGGCGGGCGGCAAGAATTGATGAAAGCTCAGCTCCTTCGAATTCAAAACGAGCCCGAACTTTCAAAAGACCTCATGGAAATCATTCAGAAAACCCTGAAGGCGTAGACGGGAAAATGTCAGAGCCCTCGGAGTTTCGCTTCGGGAAACCTGTTCCTCGGATTCTTGTCGTTGATGACGAGAAGATGATTCGTTGGAGTTTGCGTTCCTGCTTCGAAGAAGCTGGTGCGTACGTCGAAGAGGCTGCGAATCTAGACGAGGCTAGGCGTGCATTGCAACAAACATGGCCTTCCCTAATTGTTTTGGATTTGAAGCTCCCTGATGGAAGTGGACTGGATTTGCTTGTCGAGATTCGTGAGCAAGATAGTGAGGTTCCCATTTTGATGATTACTGCCTTTGGTTCTTTGCGTGGCGCTGTGGAGGCCATGCGAGTTGGAGCATTTGATTATGTTTCGAAGCCTTTTGACTTGGATGACCTTCTTCTGACAGCCCAGCGCGCTTTGGAACACACAGAGCTTCGTCGAATCGCTGACTTGCACGCCAGGGGTGAGTCCTCTGAGTGGTCAGTTTCTGAATCTCCTGCAACGCTCGAGACCATCAACCTTTTGAAGCGCATTGGGTTAAGTGGTGCAAGTACCGTTTTGCTTACTGGGGAGAGTGGTGTGGGGAAAGGGTTCGCGGCTCGCTTTTTGCACACATCAAGCTCCGGAGAGAACCATCCCTTTATTCCTGTTGCTTGCACTTCCATTCCGGAAACTCTTCTTGAGTCTGAACTCTTTGGGCATGAGAAAGGAGCCTTCCCGGATGCCAAAGAATCGAAGCGAGGTCTTGCAGAACTTGCCAAAGGAGGGACCCTCTTTCTTGATGAGGTTGGAGATTTGTCCCTTGGTATACAAGCAAAACTACTTACACTCCTGGAAGACCGCACTTTCCGTCGCGTTGGAGGCACTAGGCAACTTCAGCTGGAAGCACGCGTTGTTGCGGCAACGAACCGCAATCTTGAGAAAGCGGTAGAAGAGGGGCAATTCCGATCTGATTTGTACTATCGCTTGAAGGCCTTCCCTGTCGAAGTCCCTTCCCTGCGGAACCGAAAAGAAGACATCCCTGCTCTTGCTAACTACTTCTTGAAGAGTTTTCGAGAAGAATTCGCAGGTGGGCCTACTGGTTTCTCTCCGGAAGCAGAAGAGCTGATGTCGCGATTCTCATGGCCAGGAAATGTTCGAGAACTCCGGAATTCGGTTGAAAGAGCTTCTCTCCTTTCTCAGGGAGAGCTGGTCATGCCAGCAGACTTGCCCATAGAGGTTGCGAATGCGGAGGGTGAATCTGTTGAGGAGGGAGCAATGCCAACCCTTCCAATTGAGGGTCTGTGTTTTGAAGACCTCGAAAAAAAATGGGTTCAGGAGGCGCTGCAACGCAGTAAAGGGAATCGAACGGAAGCGGCAAGGCTCTTAGGTATGAATCGAGATCAAATTCGATATCGCATCGATAAATTCAAGCTCGGTTAACTGGCTTGAGGCAGGCCTAAGCTAGAGCCGCGCGTCTTGGTCTTAGATAAGGTCAAAAGAACTTTCGCTCGGATGCCGTAGCTAGAGGGGGGCGAAGGCATAATCATGCAAAAGAATCCCCTGATACTCCCATGCCCCTCCGCGTCTTACTTGTTGGTTCTGGTGGTCGAGAACATGCTCTCGCCTGGAAACTATCTCAATCCCCTCTCCTCGAGAAAATGTGGGTCGCCCCAGGAAATCCCGGGACCGCCCAGTACGCAGAGAACCTTGCCTTGGCCGCTGATGATGTGGACGGCATCGTTCAGTTTGCGCAGGCTAATGAGATTTCCTTGGTTGTGATTGGTCCTGAGGATCCGCTAGCCATGGGGCTTGCCGATCAGTTATCGGAAGTTGGAATTCGCGCCTTTGGCCCCAATAAGGAAGCCGCAGAGCTTGAGGCCTCTAAAGCTTTTTGCAAGGAGATTCTCATACGCCATCGAATCCCGACTGCAGCCTATCGGGTTTTTTCTGATTTGAACCCAGCGGTGAGCTATCTCGAAAGTGGCGCCCGATACCCTCTTGTCGTGAAGGCTTCTGGACTTGCTGCGGGGAAAGGGGTTTATATTTGTGAGGTTTTGGAAGAAGCTCGCGAGGCGGTGAAGTCCTTATTGATGGATGGCCGTCACGGCGATGCCGGGCGCACGATTCTTATCGAAGAATTTTTGGAGGGGCCGGAGGCCTCTGTTTTTGCTATGACGGACGGTCGGACCATCATTCCTTTGGAGTCTTGTCAGGACCACAAACAGCTCCTCGACGGTGGTCATGGGCCAAATACAGGTGGGATGGGGGCAATTTCTCCAAACCCGCTCATAAGCGAACGAGCGAGGGAATTAATTGAGCGCCAAATCCTTTTGCCAACCGTTCACGGCATGAATCATGAGGGTCGGCGTTTTCGAGGAATCCTCTTTGCAGGCTTGAAATTAACTCCAGCTGGTCCCAAGGTTCTGGAGTACAACGTGCGCTTTGGAGATCCAGAGTGCCAAATCCTCATGATGCGTCTCCAATCCGACTTATTGCCTCTCCTTATGGGGAGCGCGCAAGGTGAATTGGAAGAGCAAGATGCTCCGCGTTGGGATGAACGACCAGCCGTCACCGTTGTTTTGGCATCCGGTGGATATCCTGAGAGCTATCCAAAGGGCCTACCCATTACAGGCCTGGAGAGCCTCGAGCAGACTCCTGACCTTCAAGTTTTTCATGCTGGGACCTCTCTTTCCGAAGAGGGAGACCTGCAAACCTCTGGGGGCCGAGTGCTTGCGGTTACTGCCTTAGGCGATACTTTGAGTGAAGCTCGGGATAGAGCCTACGAGGCTGCCGAGAAAATTCATTTCGAAGGGAAAACCCTTCGGACAGACATTGGCGTAGCAGGAGTTGCGGCAATGGAGAGAGTGCAATGAAGGTTGAACTAGCAATTGACCGCTTTGTCCAATTCCTCCGGACGAAAGGGCTACGAGTAACGACTCCACGCCGAGAAGTTTTGAGCTTAGCTTGGGCAACTCACGAGCACTTTGGGGCTGAGGATCTTTATGCGTGGGCAAAAGCCAGTGGCTCTACTGCTTCTCGTGCAACGGTTTACCGGACCCTTTCCCTTCTTGTAGAAGGTGGCTTCCTTGGTGTCCTGGATACAGGAAAAGGGCATGCTCTTTACGAACATATTCTGGGACATAAGCATCACGACCACATGATTTGTCTCCAGTGCCGCACGATTATTGAATTCCAAGACGAGCGTATTGAGGCGCTCCAGAGTGCCGCAGCAAAGGCTAAAGGTTTTCAGCTAATGGGACACTCTCTGACTTTGGAAGGCCTTTGCAGGACTTGCTCAAAGAGTACCAAAGAATCCTAAAGTTCTAACTCGCTCTCGACACTTGCCGCAAGGTCGGCAGCGAGGTCACCGCGAGCTCTTATTAGCTCTCTCGCCCGGACCTTCAGTTGGCAAACTTCCCGATTGTCCGCAACGTGAAGGACTTGCATGATGACATCCACGTTTGCAACAGTGAATTCCAATCGCATACTTCCGCGGATGGCTACGACATCCGTGCCTCGGCGATGGGCAACGCGCTGAGCCGCGCCAAAAACCATGTCCGATTTGTATGGCAAAATGATAGAACCACTTTCGTCGCTATTTTGGTCCATGGCCCAGGCGCCGACAGCGGCACCAGCGCCGACATAGACAAGGGGACATGCAGGAAGAGCGAGAAGCGCGGCGAAGAACAGCGTAGAGTGAGTAAAAGCTTTCATGGCACAACCGTTTAGGCTGCGCGCATCGTAGCGACTAGAGTGGGCCAATTAAAGCCCATCCATTCTCCATCAAGGATTTCTTTTAAAATTTGGTGGTCTAGGTTCCCATTTTGGACAAGGCTGGCTCCGAATAGCCCACCAAAGTATTCATAGGCTAAGACCCTCTGCTGTGGCTCAAGGAAGGGCATTTGGCGGTCTTCCCAAGCTTTAAGGATGGAATCCCAGCCGAGATTCCAGTCAGCTTTGCTTTCAGGGAATAGGCGGGAGCCAATTTCTGACAGCGAGGTCTCTCGAAGGAAGGGATTCAAGAAGCGGGCCCACACTCGACGGAAAGCTCGAGCGAGTAGGCGAGCTTCGGGACTTGTTTGTTGAGAGAGAGGATGCTCCGTAAGGAGGCAATGACCTCCTGCTTCGACCAAGGAATTCAAAAGAGGGTTTGCCGGTGTCCAAATGGCTGGCAAGTGGGGGTGGAGCACCATTTGAAGGGGGGCGGTCTCCTCGGAAAAAGCGAGCCGTTCACGATTTGGAAGAGTGGACCAAAAGGCAGGCCATTGATCCGCTGGCCAAACAGAAGGGGGCTGTTGTGGGGCCGGAAGACCAAGACATTCCGCAAAGCCGCTCGCCAAACTGTCCACCATCTCTTCGGCAATTTCAGCGCAAAGTTCCGAATCGTCCTGCGGCGCATCTTGCAGCTCGCTTGCCCATTGGGCTAAGGGGGGAGTGTGTAGCCAAGCCCAATGCCCAGCACCAAGGCGTATCAGTTGTTCTTTTTTAGGGTGCCCAGCTTTTTCCCAAATCGGTTCTGGTGATTGGTGCAAGACGGCAGGGTTCCCGCCAACGTTGCGAATGGATTCAGGGAGGTGTGAATCCGCTAAGTGCCAGTTCCCGAAAAAAAGAAGCCAGCGGTAATTTGGTTTGGACAGCCGAAGTTGAGACCATTGTTTTGCTGCTGCTAGGTCGCGCTTTTGAGGTGAGGCATCAATCCAAGCACCTACGACAATGCCATTGCGCTTTGCGGCTGCACGAAGGGGAGATTCATAAACATCTCGCGCCGGTCTGCCATTGACGAGTTGGTACTTTGGGTCGTTCAGGACTTCTTTTGCAGTGGCCTGGAAATGGGCTGGCAAGAGTTCCAAGAGCAATGCAGGAGATTCTCCCTCGGGCATATTGCGGACAAGGGTACCCAAGGAACGGCGTGGTCTTCGAAGAGAATGGAAGTCACCCACCAAAACGGGGTCCGCTGCGAGTAGGGCAGATGTCAGCTCCGAAGCTGTGGCCTCCCGCATGGGAACCTCAAAGGTCTTAAGCCAGTCCTGGCGATATCCGCGCAAATGGTGGGATAGCGGAGGAGCCTGGCGAGCCCAATGGCAGCGCAGGCGTTCCTCCAGGCGACGTATGTCTTGAATGAGGCGTTTTGAAGAGGGTGGCACAACCCTCTATCGGAGCTCTCAAGTCCAGTCCTTTAGTCCTTTGTGCCTCTTAATGGGCGTTTAGACCTTGTTTTTGGAGAGTATATGGGGCCAAAAAGGCACGGAAAAAGTCCAATCCTTCGCCACCCGTGCCCCATTCCCCTGCACCACGGTCTGGTAAGTGAAGGGGGCTGAGGTTTCGCTCGGGGTGGGGCATTAAACCCAAAATCCTCCCACTGGGAGAGGAGAGGCCCGCAATAGCTTCTAGACTGCCGTTTGGACAGGCTGGGTATTCGGTCGTGGGGGAGCCAGAGTCGTCAGCATAGGTGAAGGCGATGCAGCCGGCCTCCTGGAGAGTGATGAGGGCTTTGCTTGGGTTAGCTAGAACGAGGCGTCCTTCTGCATGAGCGGAGGGAGCAGGAAGAATGGAGCCCTCGGGTAGGTGCTTCGAGGCCCCCTTTTCTACGCGCAGTCGGGTCCACCTGCATTCAAAACGATGAGTCCGATTCCAAGTGAGAGAAGCTTCAACTCCATCTACACCGGGGAGGAGGCCGGCCTTGACGAGGATTTGGAAGCCGTTGCAGGTCCCGAAAATGCTCCCACCGCGGTCATGAAGGGCAAGGAGTTCGTCTCCCAGAAATCTCTCCACTTCCATGGCTAAAATTTTTCCGGCACCGAGGTCATCACCGTAAGTAAAACCACCGGGAATAGAGAAAACATCGCACTCTCGCAGTTTCTCCGGCATTTGTATGAGCTTCCGGATATGGACTTGCTCTACGGTTGCCCCGGCTTCAGACCAGGCAAAGGCAAGCTCTCGGTCGCAATTCACGCCTGCGGCAAAAAGTTGGAGGACGCGGGGGGAGTTCATTGGGAAAGGTTAGCTTGAAGGATACTTTGGGTGGAAACGGCAAAGAGGGATGAAGATTCCAGGAAGACTTCTAGTTGAGGTTCCGAAGTGACTTCACCAATAGGTTCGCAGGCCATTCCCCTAAAAAAGGACAAAAAGTCCGACACATTTTCAGGCTTGACTTCACAGAGGAAACGACTCGGAGTTTCAGAAAAGAGGCGAGCGATTGGGGGGACATTTGGGTCACTGGGCACTTTGGAGATTTCCAATCGAGCACCGAGCTTGGAGCCCATGGCCATTTCAGCACCGGCGACAGCGAGTCCTCCTTCGCATAGGTCATGGCAAGACTCAACAGAGCCAGCTTCAATCGCGGCGTGCATGGCATCAAAAAGGGCAGGAGCCATTTCTAGGTCGGGTCTGGGGGCGCTTGAATCCGGCAAACCAAGGAGGTCCGAGGCCACAGTGCCACCCCCATTCGGCGAGGTCCATCCAACAAGGATGAGGGCGTTTCCTGCACATTTCAAGGGGGTCGTGGTGGACCGTTCACAATCAAAAACAGGGGCAATGGCAGTGCAAAGTAAGGTCGGCGGGATGGGGTGCTCCACGCCGTCCACGCGATACTCGTTGTTTAGAGAGTCTTTGCCACTGATGAAAGGGGCACCGAAGGCAAGGGCTGAATCATGGCAAGCTTCCGCCGCGAGCACGAGGGAGCCGAAGCGGTCCGGCTTTCGGCAATCTCCCCAGCAAAAGTTATCAAGGATGGCCGTGCGGTGGGGCGTTCCCCCTGCGGCCACGACATTGCGAATGGCTTCATCAATTGCGCAAGCGGCACCCGCCCAAGGGTCTAACTCAGAGATCCGCGGAGCGATGCCGCAACCCAGGGCAACACCTTCGGGACGCGTTAAGTTTGGCTTGAGGACCGTGCCGTCACCCGGTCCATGACCATTGGCTCCTTGATATGGTTTTACGACAGTCCCGCCCTGTACTTCATGGTCGTATTGGCGGACAACCCACTCTTTGCTGGCAATAGACGGATGAGCAAGTGCTTGGAGTAAAAGTTCTCCAAGCTCTTGGTGTTCCGGCCAAGGAGTCGGATTTGTGGGAGGAGTATTGGCCTCGGCTTTTCGGACGGGTTGAGGGACTCCACCATGAAGGAAATCCATAGGAAGATTGCAGACTTCCTGGCCATGCCAAGTTAAGCGAAGTCGTTGCGTGTCTGTGAAATGCCCAAGAGTGACGACTTCTACATCGTGATCTGCGCAAAGTGCTTCAAAATCAGCAAGCTTTGAAGGTGGGACTCCAAGAACCATGCGCTCTTGTGCCTCCGAAATCCAAACTTCCCAATAAGCAAGACCAGCGTACTTTAAAGGTGCATGTGCTAATTCGACTTCCGCGCCGCACTCTTCTCCCATCTCACCAACCGCAGAGGAAAATCCACCAGCTCCGCAGTCGGTGAGTGCGGTGAAAAGTTTTTGGTCGCGAGCAAGGATGAGGACATCTAGGACCTTTTTCTCAGTGATGGGGTCACCAATTTGAACGGCGGCTGCGTCGAGAGTCTCGGACTCTTCATGAAGAGCTTCTGAGGAGAATGTTGCGCCATGCACACCATCTCTGCCAGTTCGTCCACCGATGGCGACAATAGCGTCTCCCGGTTGAGCGGCCTTTTCTACGCAGTCTTTGGGTATTTCTCCAACGCAGCCCGCAAAAACAAGTGGATTGGCGACATAACCAGGGTGGCGAATTACCGTCCCCGAAACTGTCGGGATTCCCATTCGATTTCCATAGTCTCGAACTCCAGCAATGACTCCATCTAGGATGCGATCGGGGTGCATGGTTCCTGGCGGCAAATCGGAGCGCTGGATGTCGGATTCTCCGACGCAGAAAACATCCGTTGCAGCGAAGGGGCGTGCGCCCAATCCTGTACCGAGAATGTCCCGAATAACGCCACCGATCCCCGTCCCTGCGCCACCGTATGGGTCGAGAGCACTCGGGTGGTTGTGAGTCTCTACTTTGATTGCAATACCCGTTTCAGGAGTCAGCTCAATGACTCCGGCGTTATCTTTGAATACCGACCAACACCATTCTGGAGAGAGTTTCGTGGTTGCGGCAAAGACGGTCTCCTTCAATAAATTGGAATAGCTTCTTTGAAGCTCGCCATCCACAAATAAATCGACAGGTCCAGTTAAAGTTTTATGTTTGCAGTGTTCGGACCAAGTCTGCGCAAGAGTCTCGAGCTCAACATCCGTGGGTTCGCGATTTTCTTCTTGGAAGAAACTTTGAATGGCTTTCATTTCATCCACAGTGAGCGCCAAGCTCATTTCGCGAGAAATGGATTCCAGTCCAGAATCGGTTTGGTTGAGAAGAGGGATTTCTTTTCGCTCAGATTGGCGCGCCTCTTGCGTGGAGTGGAGGTCCAAGGGCTCGGTTCCCAGAGTCGCGCTTTCGATAACTAGGTTGGCTAAGGCGCGACCTCCCCGTTGGAGGAAATCGGTGGGGGAAGAGTTGTCTTTCAACCGGAAAGCGCGATAGGTCTCAACGGACTCATCTGCACGCAGAGGAATATCGAGCAACGCAAGGGCGCGAGTCGCTGATTGACCTTCGGGATCCGCGACACCAGGGTGGCGCCGCACCATTAACCGTGAGGCTCCATTCTCTGGGGTCTGGCCAGGGGCAAGGATAGTGGCTGTTTCGGTGACCGAGTCCGAAAACAACTTATGGGCGGCGCGAAGTACAGCCTCTTCGTCAAGGTGAGAGGGGAGAAGGAAGCCTCGAATGCTCCGAATATCAGAAGCCAGCTCCATACCCCGTTCTCGAAGGGCATCTCGGGCAGCCAAACCCACGGGGTCGTGCCGACCTTCTTCTAGCTCCAGTTCAATTCGCCAAGCGCCATTTGCCATTTCGTCACCTTGTTTATCACTTCGGGAGGGTATCCTAGACGGGAGAGGGGTTCGCTCCAAACCCCCAATGGTCATGGCTAGCAAGAAGAAACAGAAGTCCACCGAAAACCTCAATGTTCTCCCTTTCGAGAAGCCTCTTGAAGAAGTGCGCAATCGTTTGGAGGAACTCGAGTCTCTGGCTAGCCAAACAAGCCAGGATCTTGGTGAGGAGCTCTCTTTTTACCAAGATCGCCTACAGAGACTCACCCAAGAGGTCTATTCAGAGTTAACGCCCTGGAATCGAGTTCAGGTTGCACGCCATCCTGACCGGCCTGTGGTCTCTGATTTCATCGAGACTTGCTGTGAAGATTGGGTTGAGCTGCACGGCGATGGCAATTTCGCTGACGATCGAGCCATTGTGACGGGACTTGGGACTTTGGACCATCATCGCGTCATGCTGGTTGGGCACCGCAAGGGACGAGATACCAAGAGCCGCATGGCCTGCAACTTCGGTTCTGCTCATCCAGAGGGTTATCGGAAGGCTCTTCTGAAAATGAGGCTGGCGGAGCACATGGGCTTGCCCATTGTTTGTTTAGTGAATACCCCTGGCGCTTACCCAGGTGTTGCTGCGGAGGAGCGCGGACAAGCTCGCGCCATTGCCGAAAACATTCGGGATATGTTTTCCCTAAAGGTCCCAGTCGTCGCCGCCATTTTGGGAGAAGGCGGTTCGGGAGGGGCCCTTGGGATTGCCGTCGCCGACCGCGTCGGCATGATGGAAAACTCTTGGTACAGCGTGATATCCCCGGAGGGATGCGCTTCCATCCTTTGGCACAGCGCAGATGGAAGAGAAAAAGCTGCCGAGGCCCTTCAACTGACTGCTGAGCCTCTTCTTCGTTTAGGCATCGTAGACGGCGTGATCCCCGAGCCTTCCGGTGGAGCTCACAGAGATCCGGCTGGGGCCCTTTCGGAACTTAAGAAACAACTTATTTCCTGGTTAGATGAATTGAAGGAACTTTCGGAGGACAGGCTTTTGGAGGAAAGGCACCTAAAATTCCGCAATATGACTCGCTCCGTTTCTGTTCTTGAAACGGCAATGAGTCCGGAGCAGACGGGACATGAGGAAGTCCTCCCGGACCCTCTGCTGGGCCAAGAGCGACTGGATGCGGCCCCTCAGCCTCAAGAAGAGCCTGAAATAGAGGGCTGAAGGTGTCTACTCCGCCTTCTGAGCCCCCAAAAGACCCAAACAAGGCACCCCCTGCGACCGTAAGCGAGGGTAGTGACATGAGCCAAGCCGCCCTTCGTCTGATTCACCACCAAACTCCTATTCGACCGGAGTCTGAGGCGCATGAATCAGTGGTTTCCTTTGGGGGGCTTGGAGATGAGGAACTGATGGCCCTTGCCTGCGCCGAGGAGCAGGAGGCCTTTCGGGTTTTGGTGGAGCGCTATGAGGATCGCGCCATCCATACTGCTCGGTCCGTGGTCGGCAATCTCGAGACCGCCCGAGAAATTGCCCAGGAAGCTTTCCTTAAGGTTTACGCTTCGCGAGAACGTTTCGATTTGAAGCGAAGATTTTCTAGTTGGTTTTTTCGCATCTTGCGGAACTTGGCGGTGGATCGTGTTCGCCGTCAGGCCGGTGGAACTCCAGGTGCTGCTGGCGAATTAGTGGGGGACTGGGATTCGGATTCTCGAGGGCCAGCGGCGGAAGCCTCGGTTCGGGAACGCCGTTTAGCCGTCCATCAAATTCTCGCTGACCTGCCTTTGAAGTTTCGCGAAGTTTTGGCATTACGAGATATTGAATGCCTTTCATGTGGCGAAATTGCCGAGCGCATCGGACTCTCTCCTGGAACCGTTCGCTGGAGATTGCATCACGCAAGGAAACTATTTCGCGCCCAATGGGAACGTGTCCTAGGGCGAGAAACTGGAGAAATAAACGAATGAATTGTCGTAACGCTGAAGAGTTTCTTCCTCTTTACTCCGGTGGAGATTTGCCGCAGGAGAAGATTGCCGATTTGGAGACCCATCTGAGCGCCTGTGCGGATTGCGTTGCCGAACTGGAGTCTTATCGCGAGGTGAGTGCCACGCTAGCGGAGCTCCGCCTTTCATCTGCTGGGCAGCCATTATGGGAATCTTTAGCCCCTCGTCTGAGAGCTCAAGATGCGGTTCGACAAATTCGAACCCCATGGTTCCGTCGTCCGCTTTGGACTTATGTTGCTGCAGCCGCCCTTCTTTTTGTTGCTGGGCGCCCCTTCCTTTCGTCTGACGCGAACCCTAGTGGGGAACTTAATCCAGACGTATTGGCCTCTTCGGAACCTGAATCGACTGAGTCCGGGCCTCCTAGCCTGGTTCCTGTTCCGCGTGAAGAATTGCATCAGCTTTTCCGGAATCATGCCGTTATGTTGCGCCAAAACGATTCCTCTGCCGTTCTTGTTCAACAGGCATCGAATGCACCGGTCGACTTTTAAGCGATGAATCTCCTGGCCATCCTGCTTCTTTTTCCTCAGCAGGTTCCGCCCCCAAACCAGACAGTTGGGGCCGAAGGCATCAGTCTTTTAGGGGCACTCGAGGCGGAGATGATTGCCTTGCACCAGAAACTCAAACCTTCCTTAGTGAAGGTTCGAGTTCGTTTTTTGGAACGAGGTGATGGAAGCAATCCTAAAGAACGAGAAATATTGCTTTCCGGAGTCGTTCTTCTTTCAAATGGCTTGTTCGTTTCCCCCGCAATCCCAGTCAAAGGTGCAGAGACCGAGGTTATTCGCTTTGATGGTCGCATTTTCCCGGCCGTACCTTTGGTCCAATCAAAGGACTATGGGCTTGCTCTTTACCGAGCGAAAGGATTAAGGCTGAAGGCTCCCGAGCTTGCCTCTTGCGCTGGTCTTCAGGTGGGCGCAGTCGTGGTCTCTCTTGGGAATGCCTTTGGTTTGGATGGGACCTTAGATGTAGGCTACATAGCTGGGGTTGGCAGAAAAATCAATGAAGCTGAAGGGCTTCTTCAACTGACGAACTCAATAAACCCTGGAGATGGGGGCGGAATTCTTGCGGACCGCGAGGGTCGAATTATTGGCGTTTTAATGACTTCTCTTAAGGAGGCGGCCCTTCATGAGGAAGGGCAAGAGCATGAAATGATGCGGCGCTCCGAATCACTTTCTTTTGCAATCCCCATTGATCGGGTATTTTCGGCATTTCCTGACTATTTTGGAATGCGAATGCCTCCGCGCCCTAGCTTGGGGATTCGGGTGATGCAGATGCCTTTGGAAGTCGACGGCGAGCAGCCTGGTTTCCGCTTGGTTGTCACCGAAGTGCTTTCCGATTCCCCTGCCCAGAGAGCCGGAGTGCAAGAGGGGGATGAATTGGTGGTACTATTCGGCTGCGCCCTGAACGACATGTCTTGTCTCCAGCGAGCCATCACTCAAACGGGAAAGAGTGCTGAATTGCTCATCCGGCGAGGCGGAGAAAAAATAGAACTGCAGATTCAGCTTGGTTCCAAGAAAGAGCGGGACTAATCCCTTTCTGCTTCCGCAAGAATATCCAAGGCCTGGGAGACTTCGTCTGCATCCATTTTCAGAGGAGTTCTTCTCAGGAATTGTTTCATGTCTTCGGTGGCCAAATCGAGATGACCCAGCCAGTAATGGCACATGCCTCGGTTGAAGTATTCTCTTTCTAGTGAAGGGGCCAAGTTGAGGAGTTGGGTTAGTTCCTCAATCGCTTCTTCATACTGACCTGCATTTTTGTGAAGGGCGGCAGCAAGCCCGCGTGCGTCAACTTCCATCCCCATTTCTTCTTTGAGTAAATCACGAAGATGCTGCTCTTGGGCGATATCTAAACTTCCGTCCGAGGCTAGCCGGCTATTTTTCCATTTGCGCGAGCGTTGGAGTTCAGAAACCAAGGCTTGAATCGCCCCTAAAGCCTCTTCTTCGAGCCCAAGATGGGAAGCGCAACTGGCCATTAAGCGCAAAGCAAAGAGACTCTTTGGGGATTCGGCAAGAGCCTCGCCCAACAGTTCCTGGCTCTGCCGTAAGTGCTCTTGAGCCTTGGCGCGCTGAGTTTTGGAACGCGCTTCCATTTCGGCGGCGGCTGCGGCCTCACCCTCTGGTAAGCGGGAAGCCCGGTCTTCAAGGAGGTCGGCTTGGCCTAAGAGGAATTCGGCGTAGCGCAGGTGGTATTCCCCAAGGGAGTAGGAGGTTCGGAATTCCTCCTTTTGGTCATACGCTTTTTCGAGGTAAAATTTCGATTGGGCTACGGAGCGCAAATCATGTCGCTTCAGGTAGGTGCGGCCTAGGATTAGATTCAAAATGGCGTGATCTTCATCAATTGCCAGGCCCATGCGAGCTTGTTGTTCTGCTCGGTCTAAATCGTCAGCCTCGTAGTATCGAGTTGCTCGCTGTTGAAAGTCCTCCAGCCGTTCAATCTCTTCCGGCGAGGTGGAGCAGGCCCCCGAGAAAAGCAGGGAGAGTCCAAAGAGGAGAAGGGAGCGCGGCGCCATGCTTCTTTCTAGCATGGCTCTACGCATGGGCAACGCCATCGATCGAGGCAATGTCTTATTCAGCGTCCCAGAACCAAGGGGCTTGAATCGGGCTCCAATCTTCAAGGCCTTCCGGGAAGAAGATGGAAAGCTCTCGTTCTGCGCTTTCCGAGGAATCAGAGCCATGAAGGAGATTGTAGGACTTGGAACAGCCAAAGTCCCCACGCAAAGTGCCAGGATCCGCTTCGATTCCGAATGTTTTTCCCATCATTTGGCGAGCGACAGTAATGGCTTGCGGGCCACGAAGAGCAAGGGCGACGATGGGGGAGCCAGTCATGAAGGAGACCAGCCCTTCGTAAAAGGGCTTGCCAACATGTTCGGCGTAGTGTTTTGCGGCCAATTCAGGGGACATGCGAAGCAGTCGAAGCCCCACCATTTGCAGACCCTTGTCTTCGAAACGGGCAAGGATTCGGCCGGCTAGGCCGCGGTGAAGGGCGTCAGGCTTCAGAAGAATGAGAGTGGTTTCCATGGTTCCGGGGGCTTATGAGGGAGGCAGTCGTGGAAGGATAGGAAAAATGAATAAAGTCTGCCAGTTCTAGGTTGAACGATAGGGGAATGTCCATACAATATCGCCCCGTTCTGCGCCCCTCGTACTGAGAGTTCGTGGAATGCCTTGCTCTTTGGCTGCTTCCGGAAGAGGAATGGAAACCAAGGAACCACACGACGAAAATAAGCGCACGGAATCCGGTCGCCAGCGGCTGGACTACGGTCAGCTTTCAGGCCTAGGCTTGGAGTTTTGTTTGAGCGTGGCCCTGATTGCGGCCGCAGGTTGGTGGCTCGACGGTCTCCTCGGTATTCGGCAGAGTTTTCCAGCTGGTCTCTTGCTCGGCGTTTTTTCAGGGCTTGCCCTTGGCATTTACCGTCTGAAACTGCGTTTGGAAGAATGGGAAAAACCTCACAAAGATGAATTGAAATCGAAGTGAAGATTTTTTTCGTTTTGACTTTGGCTGGATTTGCCACCTACACCCTTTGGCCTGCACCATGGCAAATGGGGCTTTTGGTGGGTTGGACTGTTTCTTGTTTGCTTGAAACTTTTCTCATTTTGCGCCGACCGAAAACCTTGCAAGCTGAGACCCCTCAGTCGGCCTTCTTGGGCCTCATGGCTCTAGGGTTTTTCTTGCGTCTCCTGTTCATTCTTGTCGGTGCCCTTTTGGCCTCTCAAGCTCATCTCTTCCACACTACCGCGTTCTTGCTTTCTTTTTTGGCTGGCATGTTCTGTGGTGAAGCTTCCTCCCTCCCTTACCTACTTCGCCGTCCCAAATCATGAACACCCTGTTCGAATTGCTTGCCAACACCCTTCCCTCGGGTGGTGATGCGGGCAACCCATTCGAATACTTATTTGGTCATGTGCTACCCCATCAAGTGGGGGAACTCTTTGGCTTTGCTGTTTGGAACCATCAGTACTTCCAGGTCGGAGCAATTTTGTTGATTTTCATCGCCTTTGCCGGTGTGAAAAACTCGGTTCTCTCGAATGGTGGTGGTCGGGTTTCCCGACTTCTAGCAGGCTGGGTCTCCTGGATTCGAGATGACATGGTTTATCCGACTCTTGGCAAGGAGACAGGGCGGAAGTTGCTGCCCCTATTCCTTTCCCTTTTCTTCTTTATTGCCTTTATGAACTTGTTTGGTCTGGTCCCCTTCGGTGCGACCGCGACCGCAAGCGTTTTTGTTTCCTCCGCTCTGGCCATCTTGACCTTCCTGATGATGATTTTTGGCGGAATGCTCGTGCAAGGTCCGGTCAAGTTTTGGATTAACCTCGTTCCTCACGGAGTCCCGATTTGGCTTTGGCCTCTCCTCTTCGTTCTAGAAGTGGCAGGTTTGGTCATTAAGCCATTTGCACTCACTGTTCGTCTTACTGCGAACATGACGGGCGGACACCTCGTCCTCCTGTCCTTCATGGGCCTTGCCTTTTACTTTGGCACAAATATGGGTGTCGGCGCCGGTCTCGGTGTCACGCCTGTTAGCCTTGGCATGTCCCTTTTCGTCATGATCATTGAGGGCTTTGTGGCTCTTTTGCAAGCATACATCTTTACGTTGCTGTCCATCATCTTCGTAGGCTCTTGTTTGCATCCTGATCATTAACCTTGATTCATAATTCCCGAACACAATAGAAAGATGCTAAACACCCTGGTTGAAACCGCTGGTGCCTCTCATTCAATGGCTGCGATTGGTGCAGGCCTTGCTGTCATCGGAGCTGGCCTTGGAATCGGTCGCATTGGTGGCGCTGCCAATGAAGCCATTGCTCGCCAACCCGAGTCCACAGGCGACATCCGCGGCAATGCGCTGATTTTGTCTGCCCTTGTTGAAGGCGCGACCTTCTTCGCAATCGTCGTTGGTCTCCTTTTTGCCCTCAAGTAAACCCTTGTTCCGGGAACTTCCCCTGTTAAAGGCTTTTGCTTTTGATGGGGGAGAAATCTCCCGGTGGAGTGAGGCATGAACATTCTCCTAACTACGATGGTCTCCGAAGGGGGCCTGAGTGCCATGTTCGATGTAGGACAAAGTTCCTTCATCTGGACGATTGCCATTTTCCTCATCTCCTTGCCTTTCATGTGGAAGGTGGTCTTTGGGCCGATTGCAAAAGCTCTGGAGGATCGCGAAGAAGCGACTCGCCAGGCTGCTCAAGTAGCTGAGGCTGCTCGAGAGGAGACCGAAACCTTGCGAACCGAAATCGAAGCTGACCTGGCGGAAGCCCGTCGCGAAGCTCGTGACCGTGTTCGGGAGGCGGAGTCTCGCGCAGAAGCCAAAGAAAAGGAGATTCTTGCGAAAGCACGTGATGAAGCTGAGCGGGAACGCCAGCGGAGTCGTGAAGAAATCGAAAGCGCCAAAGCTTCGGCTTTGGAAGAGCTTCGTGCTACAGCAGTTGAATTAGGAGTTGGCATTGCTGAGAAGGCAATCTCTCGAGAGTTCAGAAGCGAAGACCAGCAACGTCTTGTTTCAGAACTGCAACGCGATTTGTCTAAGAATTAAAGATGACCTCTTCAGGACACTTTTCTGGACCCGCCGCACGGCGCTATGCCCGTGCGATCTTTGAGGCTGCCCGTTCTGCGGGTGCCTTAGAAGAGGTTGCTGGGGACATGGAAGTGTTGGAGGGGGTCACCTCAGATTCCATCATTTCAGAATGGATGGCAGATCCCAGGATGGACGAGTCAAAACGTTCCGCAATCCTGGAACGAGAAATTGGTGCAAAGGCTCACTCTCTCACTCAAGGCTTACTCCAGGTCTTGGCTCGCCGTCGTCGCCATTCCCTCCTTTCTGAAATTCCAGGTGCTTTCTTGCGATTCCTTGATGCCCATGCTGGGCGTGTCAGAGGCGTGTTGGAAAGCCCTCTCCCCGTGGATGCTTCTGCTCTCGAAGAGTTGGAAAAATCCTTCTCTGAAAGCACTGGGAAAAAAGTGCTCTTGGAGTCCACTCAAGAACCCTCCCTCTTGGGAGGTGTCCGCGTCACTCTGGACGGCATCCGTTACGACGGTTCCGTCCGCGGCCGTCTCGACAAGATTCAAGACCGCCTTGCCCAGGCCGAACTCGGCCATCGTTCGCTGAACTCATAAAGTTAAACATGCAACTTCAACCCTCTGAAGTCACCTCAATTCTCAAAAAAGAGATCGAAGGCTTTCAAGCTTCTGCCTCAACTGAGTCGGTAGGCCAAGTTATCCAGGTTGGCGACGGCGTCGCCCGCGTTTATGGACTCGATGAGTGCATGATGTCTGAACTTCTGGAATTTCCCGGTGGTGTTCGAGGCATTGCACTCAACCTAGAAGAAGACAATGTCGGTTGCGTGCTTCTTGGCGATGCTGCTTCTGTAAAAGAAGGCGATACCGTTAAGCGGACCGGTCGAATCATTTCTGTCCCCACGGGTCCCGCCACGATTGGTCGGGTTGTCAACGCCTTGGGTGTTGCTCTTGATGGCAAAGGTGCGATTCAAGTCGCTGATGAGGACATGCGTCCCATCGAGCAAGATGCTCCAAACGTGATTGAACGAGAGCCCGTCTCTGAACCCATGATGACGGGTATTAAGGCCTTGGACTCCATGATTCCTGTGGGCCGTGGACAGCGTGAATTAATCATTGGCGACCGTCAGACGGGCAAGACCGCGCTCATTATTGACGCCATCATTAACCAGCGGAACTCGGGTGGGGGAGACCCAAGCAACCCCGACCAAGTCATTTGCGTTTACAACGCCATTGGGCAGAAGCAGTCCACTGTTGTGGAGGTTTTGCGCCGCCTCGAGGAGTCGGGCGCCATGGCTTACACCATCATTGTGAACGCCTCAGCTTCGGAAGAAGCTTCCATGCAGTTCATCTCCCCTTACTCGGCGACCGCAATGGCTGAGCGCTTCCGTGACGAAGGCCGCCACGTTTTGATTGCCTACGATGACCTTACCAAACAGGCGGCCGCTTATCGCCAGGTGATGTTGTTGCTCCGCCGTCCTCCGGGCCGTGAAGCTTTTCCTGGCGACATTTTCAACCTTCACTCCCGCCTTCTGGAGCGTTCGGCAAAGGTTTCAGTTAAAGCGAATGAGCTGAATAAGCGATTCTCGCAGGGTGGTGGCTCTTTGACCGCACTCCCTGTGGTTGAAACCCAAGAGGGCGATGTCTCTGCTTACATTCCGACCAACGTAATCTCGATTACCGACGGCCAAATTTTCTTGGAAGGCAACTTGTTCTATGCAGGAGTTCGTCCGGCTGTGAACGTGGGCATTTCGGTATCCCGTGTGGGTTCTGCTGCGCAAACACCCTCCATGAAGAAAGTTGCTGGTGGTTTACGTATTAACCTGGCTCAGTTCAGGGAGCTCGAAGCCTTTGCTCAGTTCGGCTCCGACCTGGATGAGGGAACTCAGCAGTCTTTGAACCGAGGTGCTCGCTTGGTAGAGCTCTTGAAGCAGGGGCAGTACATGCCATTGAAAAACTCCGAACAGATTGTTGCGATTTTCTGTGGAACTTCCGGTTTGCTTGATGACATTGAGCTCAACCAGGTTCGCGAATTCGAGAAAGGGTTCGTCCAGTACATGAACGACAACCATGCTGATCTCATGGAGATGCTCGATGGCTGGAAGACCAAGTGGGACGATGAACTCGCCGCCAAGGTCGAAGCCGCTGGCGAAGAATTCAAAAAATCATTTAACGCCTAGAACAATTCCTCAAAGTGGCTAATCTCCGCGATCTTCGTCAACGCATCACAAGCGTCGGTAATATTCAAAAAATTACCGGGGCGATGGAAATGGTTGCGACTACAAAGCTTCGTCGTTTCCAAGATCGCGCGGTGGCCTCTAAGCCTTACTCTGGTGAAATTGAAGAACTTGTTCGCCGTCTTTCGGGTGCTGTTCAGTCGAATCCCCGCCTTGCTGGGGAAGCGGCCAGTCTTTTCGCGGCGGGCAATCCTTCGGCTCCGCGAGCCGTTCTCTTCATTGGCTCCGACCGCGGTTTGTGCGGCGCTTACAACTCCAATGTCCAACGTTTCTTGGACGCTCAGTTGGCCGAACGGAAAGGAGAGCATGTTTTCTTCGTGATGGGCCGGAAGGCCATCGCCCATGCAAGCCGTTCTGATTACCAAGTCTCGGCTTACCTTGAGGAGCATGTGCTTGAGAAAGCCACCTTTGCGGATGCGGCCGCCATAAGTTCAGCTCTAGTTAAAGCTTTCCTGAATGGGGAAGTTTCGGGCGTGGACTTGTGCTTCACTCGATTTTTTTCGATGATGAAGTATGTGCCTGTTTTGGAGTCTTTTCTCCCCATCCAATCACCTGCTGAAGAAGCTGGTGACGACACCATTCTTGAACCGGGCGCCCCGGATGTTTTGGGTCGCCTCATTCCCAAATACCTCGAGACTGCGGTTAACCACGCCATGCTCGAATCCATCACTTCTGAGTACGCTGCTCGTCGCTTTGCAATGAAGAACGCAACGGAAGCCGCAGCTGATATGAAGAAGGAAATCAATCGTGCTTACAACAAAGCGCGCCAGCAGAAGATTACCAGCGAGATTCTCGAGATTGTCTCGGGCGCTGAAGCACTTTAAGCCTGCCATCGTTCACCATGACTTCCCAAACAACTGGAACTGTTAAACAAATCTTCGGCCCTGTCGTTGATGTTGCTTTTGTCGAAACCGACATGCCCGCCATCAATGATGCGGTTAGTGTCCCCCGCGAAGGGGCCCCCGACCTAGTCTTAGAGGTTGCCCAGCACTTAGGCGACGACCTTGTTCGTTGCGTTGCGATGGCCTCAACGGACGGTCTTCAGCGTGGCACTTCAGCTCATGCGACCGGTGCCCCCATCTCTGTGCCTGTTGGTGAGTGCACAACGGGTCGAGTTTTTAATCTTCTCGGTCAGCCTCTGGATGCCGTTTTCAAAGGGGATGTTGACGCAAAAGAGTATTGGCCTATTCACCGCCCGGCGCCTAGCTTTGAAGAACAAGAAGCGGTTTCTGAAGTTTTCGAAACCGGTCTCAAAGTCGTTGACCTTCTTTGCCCCTTTGCGAAGGGTGGAAAGATTGGCCTATTTGGTGGTGCTGGTGTTGGTAAAACTGTTTTGATCCAGGAGCTCATTCGAATCACTGCTGTTGAGAAAGGTGGTTTCTCTGTTTTCTGCGGTGTAGGTGAACGGACTCGTGAAGGTAATGACCTTTGGCTTGAGATGTCCGAATCCGAGTACACAACTCCCGATGGGGGAAAGGCTGCTGTAATTGATAATGCGGTTCTGGTGTTCGGTCAAATGAACGAACCTCCCGGCGCTCGTCTGCGGATTGCACTTTCTGGCTTGACGATGGCAGAATACTTCCGTGACACGGAGGGTAAAGATGTGCTTCTTTTCGTGGACAACATTTTCCGCTTTGTTCAGGCGGGTTCTGAGGTTTCTGCACTCCTCGGCCGGATTCCTTCGGCTGTGGGCTATCAGCCAACCTTGGGTTCGGAAATGGGAGCTCTTCAAGAGCGCATCACTTCCACCAAGAAGGGTTCTGTGACTTCGATGCAGGCCGTTTATGTTCCTGCGGATGACTTCACTGACCCCGCACCGGTGGCCTCTTTTGCTCACTTGGATTCCACGATTCTCCTTGACCGGGCGATTTCTGAGTTGGGTATTTACCCTGCAGTACACCCTCTCAAATCCACAAGCCGAATGTTGGACCCTCAAGTTGTGGGCGAGCACCACTACAAAGTGGCAACAGAAGTACAGCGAGTTCTCCAGCGTTACGCTGACCTGAAAGACATTATTGCCATTTTGGGCATGGAAGAGCTTTCCGGGGAAGACAAGCAAATCGTACACCGTGCGCGCCGTCTTCAGAGATTCCTTTCTCAACCATTCTTTGTTGCAGAATCCTTCACAGGTGTTCCGGGTCGATTTGTCCCTAAAGACGAGGCCGTCCGTTCCTTTGAGGAAATCCTGGAAGGAAAGCACGATGACCTCCCTGAACAGGCTTTCTACATGGTCGGCGGCATTGATGAAGCCGTTGAAAAAGCCAAAGACATGTAGGCTGAATAACCATGGTAGGCTTCAAACTTCGCGTCATTTCTCCTGAAAAAGTCCTTCTTGAGGCTGAGGTGGCTTCTGCAATCTTTCCAGGTGAGGACGGTTTCTTTGGTATTTTGCCTCGGCATGCTCCCATGGTTTCTTTGACTGCAAGCAACCTATTGACTGCCAAGCTTTCTGATGGCGGAGATGTGGACCTCCTGATTCACGATGGCTTTGCTGAAATCAGGGACAATGTTTTGACTGTTCTGACGCGCTCTGCCGAAAAAGCTTCGGATGTTGATTTAGAACGCGCCCGCTCCGCAGCCGAAAGAGCTCGGAAGCGAATTCGTGCGAATAAGGCGGAATATGACTATGCTCGTGCTGTGTCTTCTCTCCGCCGCGCCCTCACTCGTGAAAAATATGGCAATCGTTCATGAGTAGGTCCATCGCTGGCCGTACCCACGGCTGCGGTGACCTTCGTGCCGAGCAGGTAGGTGAGCACATCCGCGTGAGTGGATGGGTTTCGGCTCGTCGCAACCACGGAGGTGTCCACTTCGTGGACCTACGGGACCGCTACGGAACTCTCCAAATCGTTGGAGATGAAGATGCCAGTTCTGAGGCGCGTTCGGCTTTAGCGGATTTGCACCCGGAGGATTGCATCCAAGTTGAAGGAACTCTTCGGATGCGAATCGAAGGGCAGCGCAAGAAGGATAAGCCGACCGGAGATGTCGAACTACTCGTTGAAAAGTTGGACATTCTCTCTCGGTCTGCTCGTGTTCCTTTTGAAGTTCAGGATGAGATTGATGTTCCTGAAGAATTGCGTTTGAAGTACCGTTACTTGGATTTGCGCCGCCGCCCCATGACGAAACTTATTGAGCTTCGTTCTCGGGCCAACCATGCCATTCGCTGCGCTTTGCAGGAGGATGGATTCGTTGAGGTGGAGACTCCACTCTTGACAAAATCGACTCCCGAAGGAGCGCGCGACTATTTGGTGCCAAGCCGTGCCCAAAAAGGGAATTGGTATGCCTTGCCTCAGTCACCACAGCTTTTCAAGCAACTCTCTATGGTGGGTGGGCTTGACCGTTATTTTCAGATTGCCCGTTGTTTACGCGACGAAGATTTGCGTGCAGATCGTCAGCCTGAATTCACTCAGCTGGATATGGAAATGTCCTTTGTTGATGAAGAAGATGTATATGCCTTGGTTGAGTCGGTCATGGTTCGCCTGTACCGGGATTTGAAGGGCGAAGACCTTTCTGCTCCCTTTGAGCGGATGCCATATTCCGAGTCCGTTCGACGCTTTGCAACGGATAAGCCTGATCTTAGGAACCCTCTTGAAATTGAGAACCTTACAGCAGTTGCCGGAAACATCGGGTTTGGCGTTTTCGAATCCGTCCTTGAGAGCGGTGGTTGGGTTCGTGGAATTCGCATACCTGGGGGCGCCGAACTCTCTCGGAAGCAAATTGATTCTATTGAGCAAGCCGCTCGAGATGCAGGTGCGGGTGGAGCGGCCTGGTGTAAAGTTGGAGAGGACGGTCCGACCGGCCCTCTGTCTCGCTTCTTGAAAGGGGAAGGCGGGCCAGAATTTATGGCCGCTCTTTCCGCTGAAGTGGGGGATCTTCTGATCACAATTGCGGACCAGCCTCGCCGCGCCATGGTCGCCTTGGATACGGTTCGCCGCCACTGCGGAGAACTCATGGGTATCGTCTCCGGGCCAGACCGTCTTCTTTGGGTCACGGAATTTCCGCTCTTTGAAGAAATTGACGATGGGGAATGGACTCCTGCCCACCACCCATTTACCTCGCCTTTCCCTGAGGACATCTCTGCTTTGGCGGAGGGGCAAAAGGAAGGCATTCGCTCTCGGGCCTATGACTTGGTACTGAATGGCGTTGAATTGGGCTCCGGCTCCATTCGAATCCACGACTCGGATCTTCAGCAGACCGTTTTCTCCGCAATTGGAATGGATGTCAAGGAGGCTAAGCGTCGATTTGAGTTCCTGTTGGAGGCCTTTCAATACGGTCCACCACCCCACGGCGGCTTTGCCATTGGCTTGGACCGCCTTTATGCCTTGCTTTTTGAGGCTTCATCGATTCGGGAGGTCATCCCTTTCCCGAAAACTGCCACCGGTTCCTGTCCTCTGACAGGAGCTCCTTCTGATGTAGATCCTGCTCAACTTGACGAGCTCGGAATTACTCAGAAATCCCTAAAATCAGAATAATCGTTAGAATTCAAGGACTATCCGTCCCAAACCAAGGAGACCCTCCACATCCCTCCCCGTAAAAGAAGATCCCGCTTTGCTCCCCCTGAAAGGGAGCGCTACCGCGTCAATAACCGTATTCGAATAAAGGAAGTCTTTCTGATTGGGCCTGAAGGTGACCAGATTGGGCCTACCCCAACAACGGAAGCCCTCAAATTGGCTAGAGAAGCCGGCATGGATTTGGTGGAAGTTGCCCCCAATTCCAGGCCCCCTGTTTGCAAGATTATTGACTACGGGCGCTTCAAGTATGAGCAAAAGAAGAAACAGACGCGTTCTCGCTCCGCTTCCTCCATTTTGAAGGAGATTCGGGTTCGTCCGAAGATTGACACTCACGACCTGGAGATAAAGGTCCGGAAGGCCCGCGAATTCCTTGAGGCAGGCCACAAGGTCCAGGTGACCTGTTTGTTCCGCGGCCGGGAAATGGCCTACCAGTACCTCGGCAAGGAGGTTCTAATCAAAGTGGTGGAGCTGTTGGAGGATCTTGCCAAGTTGGAACGCCAACCTCGGATGGAGGGGCGTCGCATGAACCTCCTCCTCGGGAAGCGATAACCCCTTGACCCTGCCGTGGGCTTAGGTAAAATGCCGAGTCCAAATCCTTGGAACCAAGCCACTTGTAACAGCAGTGCCCAAGCAGAAAACCAAAAAAGCCATCGCCAAACGGATGAAAGTCACCAAGACCGGAAAGGTCTTGCGGCGCCATATGGGTACCGGACACATCCTCTCTCCCAAGTCAGCGAAGCGCCGTCGCGGATTGCGTCAGGCGACTCTCGTTGCTGGTAAATTCGCCGCAAACATGCGAGCACTTCTTCTGAAAGGCTAGGAGTTGAATCCATGACACGCGCACGAAATGTAGTACCTCGTCTTCGCCGCCGTCGCCGTCTTATGCGCCGCGCGAAAGGAAATTGGGGTGCCCGCAGGAAATTGGTCCGCACCGTGAAGGAAACCCTGCTTCGCTCAGGGATGTTCGCCTTCCGGGACCGTAGGAATCGCAAAAGGGTTTTCCGCCGCCTTTGGATTCAGCGCCTCAATGCCGCTGCCCGCTCCAATGGCCTGTCTTACAGTAAGCTCATCCATGGGATGGGAAAGGCTGGTATGGATATTGACCGAAAGGCCCTCTCAGAACTCGCTTTTCACGACCCCGCAGCATTTTCTGTCGTCGTAGAGCGCGCAAAAGAGTCCCTCGCCGCCTAAACTATTCGGCGTCATGCGCGACGCCCTAGAAGAACTCCGCCAATCTGCCCTAGAAGCCCTTTCGGGGGCTGGGTCCGATGCCGAGTTGCGGGAGGTTGAGGTCCAATACCTTGGCCGGAATGGGGAGCTGACTTCCCTGCTTAAGCAGCTCGGTAGCCTTTCTGCTGAAGAGCGCCCCTTGATGGGGAAGCTGTCCAATGAAATCAAGGGTGAGGTTCAAGCGTCCATTCAGGAACGGCGCAAGGGGTTCGATGAGGAAAAACTCCAGGCAGATCTTTTGGGAGAAGGATTTGACCCAACTCTGCCAGGGCCCTCGGCTCCTGCGGGTGGACTTCATCCTTTAACGCGGATTCGCCGCGAACTTGAAGATTTGTTTTCTTCAATGGGCTTCTATGTTGTGGATGGCCCCGAATTGGAGATGGAATCGAATAATTTCGATGCTCTCAATATTCCTGGAGATCATCCCGCCCGAGAATCGCATGACACCATTTGGGTGCGGGAGCCAAGCTCTCCGGGCGCTGGCGATGGGACCTGTATGAGAACGCACACCTCTCCAGTTCAAGTTCGCGCTCTTCGAAAGTTTGGCGCTCCTTTGAAGGTCATTGCACCCGGCAGAGTTTTTCGTCAGGAAACACAGGATGCCACTCATGATCACACGTTCCATCAAATGGAAGGACTTGTGGTTGGAAAGGGGGTTGGAGTCTCCCATATGTTGCATGCCATGAACACTCTTCTTGAAGGAGTCTTTGGGCGAAAAGTGGAAACTCGTCTTCGTCCAGGTTTCTTTCCCTTTGTGGAGCCTGGTTTTGAGCTAGATGCTCGCTGCCCTTTTTGTGAAGACGGCTGCAGGGTGTGCAAAGGGTCGACTTGGATTGAGTTGATGCCTGGTGGACTTGTTCACCCCCACGTTCTAAAAGCTTGTGATGTTGACCCGGAACACTTTAGTGGTTTTGCCTTTGGTCTAGGACTTTCTCGGATGGTCATGTTGCGCTACGGAATCAATGACATTCGTTGGATGCTGAGTGGGGACCTTCGATTCTTGGAGCAATTTTAATGAAAATTTCTCTGAACTGGCTGAACGACTTTGTGGATTTGTCCGATCTCGAGCCTCAGCGAATTGCCGAGCTTTTATCCCTGCACACTGCCGAGGTTGAAGGGGTTGAAGTCTACGGCGAAGGTATTCTGGATGTGGTTGTGGGCGAAGTTTTGGAATGCGGACCGCACCCGGATGCGGACAAGCTTTCTGTGACTTCTGTGGAGTATGGCGCTGATGAGCCTGCCCAAGTGGTTTGTGGCGCTCCGAATGTACGAAAGGGCTTAAAGGTCGCTTTCGCTCCTCTGGGTTCTTGCTTGCCTGGAGATTTAAAAATCAAGAAAGCAAAACTGCGCGGTCTTGAATCACGCGGGATGATTTGCTCTGAACAAGAGCTCGAGTTGTCTGAGTCCCACGCTGGGATTTTGGAGCTGGATGCGGATGCGCCGATAGGGCATCGCTTGGTGGACTGGCTAGGCATCCTCGATTCCGTCTTGGAATTAGATAATAAATCTCTCACTCACCGCCCAGACCTTTGGGGACATTACGGCTTTGCTCGAGAGCTCTCTGCAATTTTAGATAGAGAACTAAAGCCACTTCCTGTTCTGGATGGATGGCCTCGTGAGACGAGTAGTTTTCCAATTCATGTGGAGGACACTGCAAGCTGTCCTCAATATTGGGGCCTCTTAGTTGAACTGGATACCCCACCCAAGCCCTCCTCAATGCTCGTTCAAAATCGTTTGCTTGCAGTTGGTCAACGACCTTTGAATGATGTTGTTGATTTGACCAACTATGTTTTGCAGGAAATTGGTCAGCCCACACATGCCTTCGATTTAAGTCGAATCCAGGGACCGGAAATTCGGGTAAGGCGGGCATCCGATGGCGAGGCTTTGACAACTCTTGATGGCGTCAACCGCAAACTCTCCACTGAAGACGTCGTGATTGCTGACGAGAAAAACCCAGTTGCCTTGGCAGGGGTGATGGGTGGTGAATCTTCTGAGGTCCATGATGAGACCACCGAAGTTCTTCTTGAGTCTGCAGTATTTGAGCCGGTTCGGGTTCGGCGTACTTCTCAGAGGCATGCGCTACGGTCGGAAGCTTCCGCTCGCTTTGAGAAATCTTTAGACCCTGCTCTTGCGGAACAGGCTCTCCTCCGTTTTGGCTTCCTCTTGAGGGAATTCCGCCCAGGTTCGGAGATTATTCACGCACCTTCTTGTTCCGGCGCACTTTCGATTCCCAAGATTTCTTTGCCGTTCGAATTGGGAAAGACCGCAACTCTTTTAGGCCTCGAACTACAACCAGAAGAGGTGGCCCAAAAATTTCAGGCGATGGGATTTGGAGTTCAATCTTCTCAACCTGACTGGAGCGTTACCGTGCCTTCCTGGCGAGCAACGAAAGATGTCACAACCCCGATTGACTTGGTCGAAGAAGTGGGGCGCATGGTGGGCTACCATAAGATTTCCCCTCAACCTTTGGAGGGTCCCATTGTGGCCCCATGGCAGGACCCGATGCGTGCTCTTACGCGACGTTTGTCCGACCGCTTAGCTGGCGCTTGGAACCTTTTTGAAACTGAGGCCTATTCTTTCCTCCACCGAGATTGGTTGAAGTACCTTGGACTTGAAGAATCTGATTTCGTTCGCTTGTCAAATCCCGTCCAGGATGGAGTGCACCTTCTGCGGCGAGACCCAATTCCGAGTTTGCTAGAGCAAGTCTGTAGAAACATCCGTGAACAGGGGAATGGCGGTATTTTTGAGATAGCAAAGTCCTACTCTCCGGACGGGAGTGGCGACGCCATTCAGAAAAGATGGCTAGCTGTTTGCCTTTGGGGAGATTCTCCTCGAATGGATGGCCCCACAAGCCTGTTTGGGAAAGCCCAAGCCATCTGCGCCGATTTGATTGCTTGTACTGCTTTGGCAACCAAGCAGGAAAAAGGGGGAGATGAACTTCCTTCTTGGATCCACCCCGTTAAAAATCAAGCTTGGAAATCAGGGCAATCTCTGCTCGGGGTTAGCGGTCTTGTTGACCCCCGCGTGTTGTCGGCCATTGGCCTTGATGGATGTGAATGCTCCATTGTCCTTTTAGACTTGGACACTTTGCTCTCGATTGAAAAAGGTCGAGTGTCTTCCTTTCACTCTCCCGGGAAAATGCCTGCCATCAAAGTGGATGTCGCTTTGGCCCTGCCGGCGGACGTGCAATTCCTGGAAGCTGAGAGCGCACTGAAGAAAGCGGGCGGTAAGCTCCTGGAGAGTCTTTCTCTTTTTGACCTTTTTGAAGGAGGCTCTATTGAGGAAGGCTGGAGGAGTCTGGGGTTCCGTGCAGTTCTTAGGGCTGCGGATAGAACCCTTTCCGAGAAAGAGGAGCAAAAGTTTCTGAAAAAAGTGGAGAAAGTCGCTTCTGAATTGGGTGGCCGCCTACGTACCTGAAATTAATCATTACTTTTCCGAGAAGGGGAAGTGAAGTCGCTGTAATCTTTCGCATTGTCCTTTTGAACTTCTAATCATCCTTTGAGCTGGTTTCGCCGCAACTTCGACCAAGCCTTTCTAGTCCTCCACGTTCTAGTCGATGGTTTGGCCATTGTATGCGCTTGTGTATTGTCTTTTTGGCTTGTCGAGCGGGGGAATTGCGATCAGGCGACTCCATTGCCGGCAATAATCCAATTACATTTGATACCCGGAATCGTGGGCTTGGCAACGACCCTCTTTTTTCTTTGGTACCTTCATCTGTACCAGTGGCAAAAGAGTATTTTGAATGTCCAGGAATATAAAAAAGCGTTTCAAGCTGTGCTTCTTTCTTTCTTGTGCACCACGACCTACTTATTTTTCTTTCGTAATTTTGGGCGCACACTAGAAGAACATTTTCCTGCAATTATGGGGACCCCCGTCCAGGTATTCCTCGAGATGTTTTCGGTTGAAGCCGGCGTTGCTGGAAACTGGAGGAAGGGCGTTTACGTTTCCATGTTTGCGTTCATTTACGCTTTCCTTTTCATTGAGCGAATGATTATGTTTCGCTTCGTCTCTTATCTCCATAAGCGTGGATATGGAAATGTTCCGGTTGTGATTTGGGGTACTGGTCCAATGGCCGTTCGGCTCCAACAAAAGATGAGATTGTTTCCTTTTTTAGGATTCAAATTTGTTGGTTTTTTTGACGAGGACTCCTCGCGTCACGGCAAGAATATTTCGGGTCATCCGGTGCTCGGAGGTTTAGAGGAGTTGGAGCCGGCATGTCAAAATCAGGGCATTAAACATCTTTTTGTAGCAGAACCAGAAATGCAAGAAAGCCGTTTGTTGGATATTTGCGCCAGATTGGACGTGTTGGGGATTCGGTACTCGGTCGTGCCTCGCCTTTACCATTTTTATTCGCAGAGTTTCCGATTGGACACCTTGGACACCATCCCTCTTCTTCAGCCTGCTCGTTTAGTGCGGAAGTATCCCGTTGACTTTCTAAAGCGGACTTTTGACCTTGTCATTGCTGGAATTCTCTTCGCCTTTTCTCTCCCACTGTTTGGCGTTATCGCGATTTGGCTCTCACTCCAATCCCCTGGGCCAGTTCTTTTCTCTCAAACTCGGGTTGGCAGAGATGGCAAGACTTTCAAAATGTTGAAGTTTCGATCCATGCACTCCAAGATGTGTGGAGATGATGTGGCTCCCGATTCATATGGAGACCCCCGAATCATTCCAGGCATTGGTAGCTTCTTAAGGCGGTATTCTTTAGATGAGTTGCCACAGCTTTGGAATGTTCTTCGTGGTGACATGTCTCTCGTGGGTCCCCGCCCCGAGATGGCCTTTATTGTTGCTGGTTATGGTCCTCTTGAGAGGAACCGACTTGCCGTTAAGCCTGGACTCACGGGGCTCTGGCAGGTTTCGGAAGCTCGAAATGCGCCCATTCATGACAACATGGATTACGACCTTTATTACATTGACAACCAGTCGATTTTTCTGGATTTGCTGATTCTTGGCTTCACCTTCATTGCGATATTTCGAGCCCGTGGGACAGCCTGAGTCTCCTTACAGCGGGCCTGATCGACGCCGCAAGGCTACCCCGGCCCTTTCAAAGTTTTCGTTTTGGGGAGGGCAAAGGCGTGGTGATGGGAGCCGAAGAACAAATTGGAATCAATTTGTAGATTTGTATTCGTTTCGTACCTGGGTCATCTTGAGCGTCTTCTTGTTGCTCAACTTGCTGGACTCTCATTTCACATTGCTTTATTTGCAAAGAGGAGGGGATGAGGCAAATCCAATGGCCATTGCTCTAATGGGGAGCGGAATCTCTGTCTTCGTTTTGGTTAAGGCTCTTGGGATTGGTTTTGCCGGAGCTCTTTTCTGTGTTTTGAAAAATTTCAAGAACGGAAGATTAGGGGTGCTGATTGCTTTCGGCCTATATCAGGTGCTTCTTATTTATCACCTTTCCCTTTACTTTAATTGGTATCCAGGTTCTGTACTCCCTTAAATTCTTTGGATCCCCGAGCAGGGCGCTTTTTGCAAACAGTAATCTGGATCCCTGCGGCAATAATCTGCTGACCACTCCTTTTATTGATGATTGCTTGTCCTCCTAATGCTACTGCGAGAGTCTCCAAAGTTTGGGGTAAGAAGCTAGGTGGGGCAACAGAGTTTGACGGAGTACTTGCGGGCTTTTCCTTGCTCTCAACCCATAGGAGGTTCAATACGTCTCCTTCTAATTGAGCCTGGAGGGTTAGAGGTGTTCCTGGCCCGAAGCGATCGGAGAGTAACAGGGAGACAAAAAGGCAGGAGAGGAAGAACCTTCGATCGGTTTCAGCGGCACAGTCTTCCTTCCAGTCAAGGAGGAGCTCGCGGCCAAGCGACCGGCCTATCTGAACAATCATTTTCCCTAAGGGGCGTAGAGCTTGGTAATCGAACCTTGATTCAATTTTCCCACTTGAGAGGGAAACTGATTCAAGAATCAGTTCCATTTCCTTGGCGGAACGCAATGCCGGTCCTGCGAGGTCCTTTCCGTCGCCGTCGCCTTCCATCAGCTGAAGGTAGCCCGAAAGACTGGTCAGGGGGTCCCGAAGACCCTCCACTGCTCCATCCAAGTAATCCCTAAGATCGGGCTGCTTTGAAGGGGGGGGCGGAGTAGACAGTTTGGAGAACGCCATCCCCAGAAGTTCTGGGTTCCATGGAAAGGGGACTAAGTGGACGTCTTGTCGCGCCAGCAGATTCTCAAAACCAGAAAGTCCACGATCTTCTAACAGAATTAGGAGGGAAGCATTGCCTCGATCTTCTAAGAGAAGCTCAAGCTGATGAACCTCCTTGAGTCCTAAGGAATTGGAGGGAACGACAAGAAGCTGGAAAGGGTCCGGGTATTCGCACCCGGAAGTCAAAGTTGCGTTGTTGCCTACCCATGCTTCCAGAACACGAAATGCAGGGTGGTCTGGATTGCCCCAAAAATGGGCATACTGGAAGGAGAGGGGTGGAGAGGGCATGGCTGCGCAGGAAAGACAGCCTAACGAATCAGGGAGAACTTGGAAGTTGCTTTTTGGTGCAGTGCTTGAGAATCCAGGGGACAGCTTCTGCGAAATGCGCACAGTAGAGGTCGGGTTCTTTGCCGATCTCGGCTAGCTTTTGACGTGCTTGCCTGCCCTTTCCTGTTCCCACCAAAACACTTCGGAGATTAAGAGCGGCAAAGGCCTGAAGATCTCGAACGTCGTCGCCCACGCCAATGCTTCGGTCGAGGTCAATGTCAAAATCTTGAATAGCTCTCTCCAGGAGGCCTGGCAATGGTTTTCGGCAACGGCAAATGCGACGATGAGGGGGTGTGCCGACCTGATTATGGTGTGGGCAGTGATACCAAGCATCAATCCTGGCCCCACGCGCAAGAAGCTCCTCATCGATTTTCTTTTGAATAGCGAATAGCTTCCCTTCATCTAAAAGCCCTCTTGCGACTCCGGATTGATTGGAAACAACGATAAGTAGCAGGCCGTGAGAATGCAGGGTTGCTAAGGCATCCGAAACGCCTGGGAGAAGGCGCACTTTAGTTGGGGTGTCGAGGTAAGGGACTTCACGAAGAAGCGTGCCATCTCGATCCAAAAATAGAGCTGGGCGTGCACTCATGTTTTTAGTTTAGCAGGCAGGCCGGTGAGGCTACCCTTGAAGGGATGAAAAAGCACTTTAAGAGCAATGTTCACCAGGAACTTCAATCGCGGGATAGCGGCGATCCCTGGATGGTCTTCAAGATTATGGGTGAGTTTGTTGATGGATTTGAGACCATGAAGGATATTGGCCCCGCTATTTCTATCTTTGGGTCGGCACGGACAAAACCATCTGACCCTTGGTACAAGATTGCTGAAGAAACAGCAGCACAGGTTGCCCGCAGAGGTTACTCCGTCATCACGGGTGGCGGGCCTGGAATGATGGAGGCCGCGAATAAAGGCGCCCAACGCGGGGGAGGCACTTCGGTTGGGCTCAACATTGTTCTCCCGATGGAGCAAGAACCGAACCCTTACCAGGACATCTGCATTGACTTCCATTACTTTTTTACACGGAAGGTTATGTTTGCAAAATATGCTTTGGGGTATGTCGTGATGCCAGGAGGATTCGGCACCATGGACGAGTTTTTTGAGGCTCTGACTCTGATTCAAACTTCAAAAATGAAAAACTTTCCCGTTGTCCTGATGGGGAAAGATTATTGGGGCGGCCTTGTCCGTTGGATTAAAAAGAGCATGGTTGGGGCAGGCACTATTGATGCAAATGACCTGGACCTTTTTTACATAACGGATGACCCCGTGGAGGCCGCGACAGTGATTCAGCGAGCTCTTGAAGAGGGCTCAAAAATTAACCCACAATGGAGGAAAGATTTGGCGAGGGCCAAGCGGCAGGCGGCCCGCCTTCATGCAAAAGCACGAGTTTCCTCAAGGAAACATGCAGCCAAGAAAAAGGGGAAACGGAAGGGGAAAAAACCTAAGAGCTAATCGAGGTCTTCTTCTTTTGCGCGACTTAGGAATTCACCGTTTTCGGTGTTGACTTTGACCCATTCCCCGGCTTCGATGTACATAGGGACACGGATTTCGAGTCCTGTATCGCAAGTCGCAGCTTTCTTGTCGTTTGTGACGCTATCGCCTTTGACGGCTTGCTCAGCCTCTTTGACCTGAAGGATTACGGAGCCGGGCAAATCTAGGTTAATGGGGTTTTCTTGGAAAAAAGTTACCGTAATGGACTGATTTGCGCGCACGAATTTCATGGAGCTCGCGCAAAGTTCGCCTTCCAAGAAGTATTGTTCGTAGTTTTCGTCGTCCATAAAAACGAAGCGCTCTCCCTCCATATAGGAAAATGTACATTTTCGTCTTTCCAAGAAGGCAGTCTCTAGGGTCTCGTCAGAACTCATTCGCATTTGCTTCTGCTGACCGGTTTTGTAGTGCTTGCATTTAATTTGATTGAATGCAGGTCCTTTTCCAGGCTTTCGGTGCTCGAAGTCAGTCACTACGAAGAGCTCCCCGTCTAGGACGAGTACTTGGCCTTTTCGGGCTTGGTTTGCTTTAATGGTCATGGGGTGAACTTGGGCTACGCCAATAGCGGTGTAGAAGAGAAAGATGGGTCAGGAGGAAGCTGCCACCAAAAAGACTTCCGCCGACGAGAACAAGGAAGGCCGTCTCAGGGAAAAACTTGGTGGACCACCAGCCGCCGACATCCAAAAGGAGGCCTAGGCCCGTGAGCGAAGACAGGATACCTGCCTTTCTGGGTGAGAGGAAGGAAAAGGCAAGAGCGCCAGTCACGAGTAGCAAGAGGCTCATTCCAAATAAGTGAATGTGACTAAGCTTCAGCAATGAGGGAATTGGGATGCCTCGATCGCGCTCTAAATAAGGGAGGACTTCATCATAAGATCGAAGAGGGGACTCTTCAGCCTTGCCGCCAGGCTCGTGGCACTCCAGGCAATCCAATTCAATAATGGGGTGGATATTGTCTTGGTAAAATTGTTTGTGATTGGGCTCAGAAAAGTCGGGGAGGTTTGGTTGAATGCTCCACTGGCGGAGAAGATTGGCGTCCTCTTCGATTGTGAGGTATTCCAGCATCTCGCCTTCGACCATTGTTTCAAACCTGTTTTGGAATGGGTTTCCACTGAAGTGCCAGCGAACATCTCGAAGACTGAGCCCGGCCTCAGCGTCCGAAGTCTCGTACTGAGTCCAAATAAGGGCAGTTGAAAAAAACCATCCAGCAATGAAAGCTACGGAGCAAGAAGAGAGGAAGATGCGGCCAGGTCGAAGACTGAGGATGGAAAAGGGGAATGAGTGCGTCATCCGAAGTTTCTTCTCATGGTAGATGAAGGAATATCCAGAGATTTTCGGTATTTCGTTACAGTCCGGCGGGCAACCTTTATTCCGTCTCGGTTCTTGAGAATTTTAATAATTTCTTCGTCGCTAAGCGGGGCGGTTTTGTCTTCTGCGCTTACGATTTGTTGAATTCTCTTTTGGATGGCAATGCGCGAGGTCGACCCACCATCTGTGTTGGCCTGTCCCCCTGAAAAGAAATCCTTTAAGGGCAAAATCCCCTGTGGGGTTTGAGCCCACTTCCCTCGTGTAGCTCTGGATACAGTCGAAATATGAACGCTAACGAGGTCGGCAACCTCCTGCATTTTTAAGGGCTTTAGTTTTTCCATGCCATAATCCAGGAACTCTCTCTGGCGTTGAACTAAAACTTTAGATATTTTTAGAAGTGTTTCACGGCGCTGGCCAACGGCGTCAAGGAACCACCGAGCCCGCTCAATTTTTTTTAGTAAAAAGCTATGAAGCCTTTTGTCATTCCGCGCTTTTTCTAGTGCGAGCTGTGCATTTTTACTTAGGCGCAAATCAGGTAAGCCGTCACGCGTCAAAGAGACTTCGTATTCGCCCCGCTCGTTCTGAGAAATTAAAACATCCGGCTGAATAGCCATTGAATTGTCGGGCGCATACTCGTGAAGAGGTCGCGAATCTAGAATGCTCAAGATTTCGAGAGCGGACCGGACTTCGACAAGGGTAACACCCATAGCGGTTGCGATTTGGGGGAGCCGATTGGAAAGCAAATCATCGAAGTGGCTAACGACGAGTTCCTCAGCAACAGGGTGAGGGTCTGGCATGGCGCGAAGCTGGAGAAGGTATGCCTCTTGAATATTTTTGGCACCTAAAGCCGGGTGGGCAACTTCCCGAAGATGGGCTTGTGCATCCAGGAAACCTTGCAGGGGCAGGCCATGAGTCTCAGCAAGTGTTTCGATTCCTTCCGGAAGGAAGCCCTTCTCGTCAAGGCCAGCAAGGAGAAGTTCGGCATCCAGCAGTTCTTCTTGGGGGGTTTCTGCTACTCGGAGTTCAGCAAGGATCCCATCTTTAGTGTGTCCTTCAGGAGCGGGGATGTTCTGGAGTAAATCCCAGGATTCATCTGTATTGGAGGAGCGCTGACCATCACCTGCTGGGCGTTCATCGAAGAGCCGCTCCAGACCCTCGAGATCAGGCTCATCTTGCTCTTGGCTTTCTTGATTTTCCCCGTCTTCGCTCGTCCTCTCTCCCTCTTGGGGGTCGGCCAATTCCAGAAAAGGATTGTCCTCCAATTCAGATTCAACACGATCCAACAGTTCAGGGGCTGTTAGCTGGAGTACCTGCATTGCCTGAATCATTTGAGGAGATTGGAGCAGTTTCTGCTCCATCCTTAGGCTTTGCCGATATTCCATTCGCATGCCCTAGTTTAATCGTTCTTCTGCCAAAGAGCAGAATTGAGTTTGGATGGGGTGGGGGTGTTAGGATGAGCTCCCATGAGAATCCTCCTCGTTGAAGACGAGAAAACTCTCGCAATTCCCTTGGCTGAGCTATTGGAGGAAATAGGCCACGAAGTCACCGCGTTGAGTGATGGCGCATCTGCATTGGCTTGGTTGGAGGAAGACCGTTGTGATTTGGTGCTTACCGATGTCCGCTTGCCCGGTGCCGACGGAATTCGAGTCCTAGAGCGCGCTCGTCACTTAGACCCTCCATCTGACGTCATTGTGATGACGGGCTACGCTTCGATTGAGCAGGCAATTTCTGCGATGAAGGAAGGCGCCTTTGGGTACCTGCAAAAGCCCTTCCCCACGGAGGCGCTTCTCGCTCTCGTGGGAAGAGTTGCGGAGTTTCGTCAAATGCAAAACGAGTTGAGCGCTTTGCAAGGGCGCAGAACTTTGACTCCCTTTCAAATGACCGGCACTTGTCAGGCCATGAACGACCTTCGCATTAGGGCGGAGGCTGCCATGAACGAAGAAAGCACTCTCTTGATGATCGGGGAAAGCGGGACAGGGAAAGGTCGCCTTGCCCGTTGGATGCATGCCTCGGGGAACCGGAAGGGTTTACCTTTTGTCGTCTTGCCGTGCGGAGCCCTTTCGGAAACTCTTCTCGCCGGCGAACTCTTTGGATACTGCAAGGGCGCATTTTCAGGCGCAGACGCCGACCACGCTGGATTACTCGAGCAAGCTGGAGATGGGATTCTATTCCTTGATGATGTGGACGACCTTTCTGCTTCCGCTCAGGCGGGGTTATTAAGGGCTTTGCAAGAGAAAGAATTTCTTCCTTTGGGTTCCACTGGACCGAAGCAGTTCCGAGCTCGTGTATTTAGCTCAACAAAATCAGACTTAATCGACTTAGTCCGGCAAGGAGTCTTTCGGGAAGACCTTTACTACCGTTTAGCAGTTCTACCCTTGCACCTACCCCCTCTTCGAGAGAGGAAAGAAGACTTGCCACTTCTTGTTGCGGAGTTTCTTTCCGAATCGAATTCGGGAGGAGAATTGTCGGTGCCCTTGAAGACCTATGAGAAATTGGCGGAACATGATTGGCCTGGAAATGTTCGAGAACTAGAAAACTCTGTTCAGAGAGCAGTTGCATTAGCTGGGCGAGCCTCTCAATTAAAGCCCGAACACTTCTTTCCAGGAGGACCTCTTCGCTCAAAGGTAGTTTCCCTGGATGAGGTGTCGCCGATTCAGGAAGCTGTTCGCCTGGCGGAGCGCGAAGCGATTCGGAAAGCTTTATCTGCAACTGGCGGGAAGAAAACGGCAGCCGCGGAACTACTAGGATTGTCTCGTAAGAGCTTGTGGCAGAAACTCAAGGAGCTAGGATTAGAGTCATGACCGATTTGCTGGATATTCGTGGGAAAAGAATCGCTGTCGTGGCAGATCCTCACCTGTCCTTTTTGAGCCCTGAAGAAGTTGCTGCGTTTTCTGTGCAACTCAAGCAATTAGAAGGGGTGGATGCGTTTGTTTGCCTGGGAGACCTTTTTGATTTTTGGCTCGGTCCTGGAAACTGGGACTTGCCCCCTTTTCAACCGTTAAAACTTGCCTTCACAAGCTTATCTCAGGCTGGCGTCCAAGTTCTCTTCGTTCGCGGAAACCGAGATGTCTTGCTGGAGCCCAGAGACGTTGAGTGTGTGGGTGGGGTTGTATTGGATGCTCTTATAGGAGGATCGCATTCCTCTCCTGTTCTTTTAAGCCATGGGGACGAGTATTGCCTTGCTGATATTCCTTACCAACGCCTCCGGAAAAATTTCCGTCGCCCTTGGCTTCGAGCGATCCTTCGCACACTTCCTTGGAGGCTTCGTTTCTGGCTGGGTTGCCGAATGCGAAAGCTAAGTACTTCTGCCATTGCGCGGAAACCTATGGAGTCGATGGCAATAAATGATGATGCTGTTCGGGAGGCATGTGAAGCAGCCTCCTGCCAATCTGCTTGGATTGGGCACTTGCACCTTGCGGCCACGAGGACCCTTCACGGAGGCATTTCTCTCAAAATCTTACCTGCGTGGGAGCCAGGAACTCCCTTTGAAACATTAGAGTTGGAATCTGTCACTCCTTCTTGACCGCTAGCTTGGATTCCCTAAAATGTCTCGTTCAAATGGCCGCAATGGAATCCTCGGAAACTGGGCCGGTCATTGCCCTTGATGGGCTTTCTGGCTCAGGAAAAAGTACTTTAGCTAGGTTGCTCGCTGATCGATTGGGTTGGGCTTACCTGGACTCAGGCGCCTGGTACCGCGCGCTCACTTGGGCTGTTCTCCAGGAGTCTCAGGACCCCTCAAATCCAGAACAAGTTCTGGCTGTTCTTTCTCGAATCCAAATCTCTAGCCTTCCGGATGGCTCCGTCCAGGTTGACGGGCGAACTCTCACCGATGAAATCAGGCAACCTCGAATCGATGCTGCCGTGGCTGATGTCGCTGATCATTTTGAGGTCCGCAGTTTGCTGACTCACAAAATGAGGGAACTCCTGACTCAACCTTCCATTAATGGAATTGTTGCGGACGGTCGAGATGCTGGGACGGTTATTTTCCCTAAGGCCAATTTGAAAGTTTTTGTGGAGACATCTCTTCAAGAACGCGCTTCTAGGCGCTTTGCTCAACTTTCGAATTTGAAAACTGGGGAGGAATCCTGTTCCTTTCAAGATGTTTTGGATTCCATGTCCAATCGTGATGACCGCGACACTTCTCGCGGCATTTACGCTCCACGTCCCCTTACAGAAGGGCAAGTGTTGGACAACAATCAAATCAATGCGGATCAGGCGGTCGAGCGCCTGATTGACATGGCCTCCCGAGCGGGAATCACCATGCTGTCTTAAGACCCGTCTTCCTCGAAACCTCAACCCCCATTCCCCTGCAACCACCATGGCTGGCAAGGAAACCATTCGTCGCTTTGACATTACCGGAGATGAGTTGGATGCCCAACTCGCAAGCATTCTTGGCCAAGATGCGGAACTTGATTCCGCAATCGGCGAGCATACCGGCTCCGTTCCCGCTGAAACCATCGTCTCCGCTACCGTTCTTGAACTGAACGAAGAGGCACAGAAAGTCCTCGTGGATATTGGCGGTAAAGCTGAAGCCCCTATTTCATACAGTGAATTTGAAGATGATGGCCTGCCTTCTGCAGGTCAAAGCTTCGAGGTTTACTATTACGGCGATGATCGGATTACAAATGTTCCGGTTGTCTCCAAACAAGAAGCTGACCGTGAACGATCGTGGTCCAAGGTTGTCGGTATTTACGAGCCCGGTGACCTCATCGAAGGCGAAGTGAAGAAAAAGATTAAGGGTGGCCTTCTCATTAATGTAGATGGCGTCCTTGTCTTTATGCCTGCCTCGCAGATTGATTTGCGCCGGACTACCGAGCCTGCTGACTTTATCGGTGTCCAGATTCGGGCCAAAATTGTCAAAATTGACGAAGAACGCCGGAACATTGTTGTTTCCCGTCGCCAACTCCTTGAAGAGGAACGTTTCGAGAAGCGGGAATCTCTCCTAGGGGAACTGGAAGAAGGGCAGGTACGCATGGGCGAAGTGAAGAACATCGCCGACTTTGGTGCCTTTGTTGACCTCGGCGGCATTGATGGACTTCTTCATGTCACTGACATGTCATATGGCAGAATCAAGCACCCAAGGGAAATGCTCAAAATTGGTGACAAGCTTGAAGTCTTTGTGTCCAAAGTCGATAGGGAACGCACTCGTGTAGCCCTTTCCTTGAAGGCCCTTACTAAGGACCCATGGGCTGAAATCGAAGCTCGCCTTCCTGTTGGCTCCAACCATACGGGACGGATTGCTAATATCGTTCCTTACGGTCTCTTTGTTGAACTGGAAGATGGCATCGAAGGCCTCGTCCACGTTTCAGAACTTTCTTGGACTCGCCAAAACCTGAACCCCGAGGCCGAGTACGAGAAGGGGCAAGAGATTCAGGTCAATGTCAAAGCCTTGGATATGGAGAAACAAGAGCTTTCTCTTTCGGTTCGAGAAGTCGAAGGCAATCCATGGGATACTTTGGCCAAGAACTACACTCCTGGCACAGTGATCGAGGCGACCGTCAAGAACTTGGCTTCCTACGGAGCTTTCGTAGAGATTGAAGATGGGATTGACGGTTTGTTGCATAACTCCGACCTGCATTGGACTCGCAAGGTGCAACACCCCTCTGAGTTGGTTAAGAAGGGCGATCGCATTCAGTGCGTAGTCCTAAACGTGGATCGTGAAAAACAACGGATTTCGCTTGGTCAAAAGCAGCTCACCAAGAACCCTTGGGAGGATTACATTCCTTCAAATTACCACATGGGAGACATGGTTGCCGGAACCCTATCCAAGGCGGTATCTGCAGGTTGCTTTGTGAAGCTCGAGGACGACCTCGAAGCCTTCATGCATGTATCTACGCTGCCGCAAGAATGGCAAGGTGACCCAGAAGGTTGCTGTGTGCCAGGCCTGAAGTGTGAGGTGCGGATTGTCCGAGTGGATTGTGGCGAAGAACGCATTGGCCTCTCCTATCTGCATTCTGACTTTGACGAGAACCAAGAAGTTCTTGCCGCTTGGGAAGAGGCTAAGGAGAAGAGGAAGGCTAAGGCGGCGAAGAAAGCTGCTGCTGCCGCTGAAAAGGCCGGCTCTGAAGAAGCTCCTGCTGAAGAGGCTCCTGCTGAAGAAGCACCTGCTGAAGAAGCTCCTGCTGAAGAAGCTCCTGCTGAAGAAGCTCCTGCTGAAGAGGCACCTGCTG
>PVBE010441980.1_pt1 | contig 127087 bp, 118 predicted proteins | sample 1631181 | NCBI WGS metagenome assembly PVBE01 (sample SAMN08397723, study PRJNA350692) | Marine metagenome, whole genome shotgun sequencing project. | isolation source: water | place: Pacific Ocean | collected 2012-04 | reverse complement strand
GTGCCCGACCGGATATGAGGTGATGCGGCAATGCCGCTCAAAACGTAAACGAGGCCATCCTGTGCGAAGCCTGACGATCACAACCAAACCAAAAGGAGTTCCACCTTGACAACGAGACTCCCATATGAGGGTTGGGGTGGGGGGCTTGGTTTTGGCGTCCCCGCCAAACCTTGCGACCAATCCACTGTGGTCCCCTGTGGGATCGCTGAGAAGCGCGTTCGCCACTGGGCGGACCGGAAGCATGGCTTCCGGTCCGCCTAGCTGCGGCCCCCCCTAAAACGCCTGCTTGCCGGTCTTGGGATCGGGGGCGGAGGCGCGAAAGGCGTCTTCGAGATCGAAGATGGTCAGCACCGGCTCGCCCCAGTCGTAATCGAGATCGACTAGCTGGCCGGGCTGGTCGCAGCTCTCGACCATTTCCAGGGCGTGGACCAGGACCTCTCGTTGCAACTCGACTTCACCGGGCCGCCCGAAGGGGTTGCCCATGGGGTGGTTGATGAAGACCGAGCGCGGCGGCCGCACGTTGGCAGTCAAGTCGCGGCCGGTGGAGACGTTGACGGTGGCGATGCCGCGTTCCTCGACCACCCGGGAGACCAGACCCACGGTCTGGTGGTCAAGGGGTCAGGCCGGCACCATGACGACGACGTCGACCTCGTCGCGCTGGAGTTCATCGGCGAAAGCGGGTGCCGCCACCTCGACGACATGGCCGCGTTTGTAGGTGCGGCCCATGAAGCCGCTCCAGAGCCGTCCGGCTACGCTGCCAATGACGCCATCGCTAGCCAGTTCGCGCAGCCGCTCGAGCGGAAAAATAACATTGATGTCCTTGCGCCCATCACGCGGGTCGTAGTAGGCGTCGTTGATCTGAAAGCCCTCGCCGTCGGTATCCCAGGCGATCTCGTCGAGGCGAAAGTCGTCCTTGGCGATGGGATTGAAGGGCTCGGCGTGGGTATACGAAATGCCGCCGCTGGTCAGCATCGACACCCGGCACTCGGCCAGCGGTTTCGAGAGCCGGCTGAGCGGTGCGTCCTGGTTGACCGTCCAGTCGTAGGCGGGAAAGCCTTTGGACTGGTAGTAGTTGTCGATCAGCGGAACAAAATCGATCGGGTCCATGGCGACACCTCCTTGGCCCATCATAGCACCGGAGAGCCGGCCGCCCAAACCGATTGCCCTCTCTCCGCCAAGCGCCGACAATTGCCGCAATCAGGCCAAAACAGGAGAATCCGCCATGGACTTCCAGGGCTACAAGACGATGCGTTTCGAATACCGGGGCCGTGTGCTGCGCGTCATCCTCGACGGCAACGGGCCCATGAACCCGGTTGACCAGGACCTGCATGACGAACTGGCCCGGGTTTTTGCCGAGGTGGATCGCGACCCCGACAGCGACGTCATCGTGCTGACCTCGGAAAACCGTGCCTTCTGCGCCGGCGGCGACATGGAGTGGTTTCAGGAGATGATCGACCGGCCCGAGGGCTTTCGCGCCATCGCCCACGAGGCCAAGCGCATCGTCTTCGGTCTGTTGGAGATGGAAAAGCCCATCGTCTGCCGCCTCAACGGCGCCGCCGCCGGCCTGGGCGCCACCATCGCGCTCTTGTGCGACATCATCGTGGCCGACGAGAAGGCGCTGATCGGCGATCCCCACGTGCGCATGGGCATCGTCGCCGGCGACGGCGGCGCGGTGATCTGGCCTCAGCTCATCGGCTTCGCCCGGGCCAAGGAATTTCTCATGACCGGCGACATGATCCCGGCCAGCCGGGCCGCCGAGATGGGGCTGGTGAACTACGCCGTGCCGACGGCGGAGCTCGACGCCAAGACCGACGAGATCGTCGACAAGCTGGCCGGCGGGGCGCGCTGGGCCATCCGCTGGACCAAGACGGTAACCAACATCACGCTGCGCGAGATCGCCCACAAGCTGATGGACGCCTCGCTGGCCTACGAGATGATGACCAATCTTACGGCCGACCACCAGGAAGCCGTCAGCGCTTTCAAGGAAAAGCGGCCGCCCAAGTTCAGCGGCGAATAGAGAAGGAGAAGGCAATGTATTTCGCCGATGAGCCCGAACATATTCGGCTCTTGCGCGACAGCATGCGCCGCTTTGCGGAGCGCGAAATGCCGCCCGAGGCCGTGCGGCGCTGGGAGCGCGAGGCCACTTCGCCACCCGAGCTTTTCGCCAAGCTGGCCGAGACCGGCGTCTGCGGCCTCACCGTGCCTGAGGAATTCGGCGGCGCCGGGCGCGACATCGTGGCCGCGGTGGCGGTCATCGACGAGCTCTCGCAGCACGGCACGGCGGCGGCCGGACCCTTCATCCACTGCGCCTTCTACGGCGGCTTGAACATCTCGGAAAACGGCAGCGAGGCGCAGCGCCACGAACTGCTGCCCAAGCTGGCGCGGGGCGAATTGCTGATGGCCTACGGCCTTTCGGAACCGAATGTCGGCGGCGATCTGCCTTCGGTGGAAACTACAGGACGGCGGAGCCGCGACGGCCAAAGCGTGGTCATCAACGGCACCAAGCGCTGGTGCACGGCGGCCCGCATCGCCGATTACATCATCTGCCTGTTGCGCTCCGACGCCGAGGCGCCCCGCTACCGGAACCTCAGCCTGGTGCTGGTGCCGACCGAGGCGCCCGGCATCACCATGAGCGATCTGGAGCACCAGGGACTGCGCTACACCGCCACCTGCGACGTCACCTTCGACGACGTCGAGGTGCCCATCGCCAACGTGCTGGGCGGGCCCGAGGGCTGGAACCGGGGCTGGTCGGTGCTGGCCGGGCCGGCGCTGGACGTGGAAAAGCTGGAGATTACCGCGGTGGCGCTGGGTGTCGCCACGGCAGCCCTCGAAGAGGCCTGGAGCTATGCCCAGGAACGTCGCCAATTCGGCCAGCCCATTTGCGCCCACCAGTCGGTGCGACATGCCCTTGTGGAAGCCCGCACCAAGCTGGCGGCCTCGCGCCACATGCTCTACCACGCCGCCTGGCTGGCCGATCAGGGCCGGCCCTGCAGCGTCGAGACCTCGATGGCCAAGCTCTATGTCGCCGACACCGCGGTCGACATCGTCATCGAATGCCAGCGCGTCATGGGGGCCTATGGTTGCTCGGGCGAGTTCGACATGGAACGGCATCTCCGCGACATCACCCTGATGCCCATCGTCGGCGGCTCCTCGCGCATGCAGAAGAACAACATCGCCAACCGCCTGGGCCTGCCGGGCTAGGGTTTCCGCTTATTGCCGGCTGTCGGACAAGCCCATAATATCGCGGGCCATGAACGAAACGCTCGAACAAGCCATGGCGCGGCTGCGCCGCGAATTCGGCGCCGGCGCCGTCGAGCGTCTGGCCGCGATTCGCCAGAGCCTGAGCCAGCTCGACGATGCCGCCGCCGCTGCCGACGCCCTGGAGACCCTGGAACGCGAAGCCCACAAGCTGCACGGCGGCGGCGCCACCTTCGGCATGCCCCTGGTCAGCCGCCTCGGCGGTTCGCTGGAAGAGCTCGCCGGTCTGGCGCCGGCCGAGCTCGACCGCGGCCGGCTGGCCCGGCTGGTGGCCGCCCTGGGCACCGTCATCGAGGCCGGCGAGGATTTTTCCCCGGCCGACGAGGCGGTCTTGGTGGCCGAGCTTGGCGACGACCTGGTGGCGGAAGAGGATTACTAGAGCGGATAATCTAAAATTTGCCGGTGGCCAGGCCGCGCAGGAAGGCGGCCATCTTGGTGCTGGCATCGCAATACTTCAGCCAGCCGACTTCCGTGACATCCTTGCGCAACGCCGCGCCGGCCGCCCGATAGGCCTTGCTGTGCGCGAAAATGGCGGCCCGGGGTTCGGCCGGGAAGGCGTCGGCCCAGATGCGGAACTCGCGCTTGTCGAGCGCGATGAAGGCGAAGCGGGGCCAAAGATCAACGCTGCCGAGCTTGGTGTCGCTCAGCGTCTTGCGCCCGGAATGGCCGAATTTCCAGTGGAAGTCCTTGAAGGGGATGGTGCAGTTCTTGTCGTGCACGATGTCGATCTCGGCGGCGTAGACCTTGGCCTGGCCGGGATCGGGCCCGCCGCAGCCGGCCAGCGCCAGCAGCGCCAGCAGCGCCGGCAGCACCAGTACGGCCAGCGCCAAGCGCCGGGGCGCGGCGAAGCCCTGCCGCGCAGCGCCGGGCGGGCGGGCAAATAAACGCTCGCTGACGGTTTCCTGGGCCTTCATGGCGATCTCTCCGGTGACGCGGACCGGCGCTATTTTCCGGCCAACGCCGGCGCTTGGCAATCGCCGGCGTTTGCTTCGGTCGTGATGGCCAGTGTATCAACGACAAGTCACCGCGAGTTAGCAGCGTTTGTTGCCAACGTCCCGTGTCCGAGGAGTAAATAATGGCTTTTTTGAAACCCGTTCTGGTGACCGGTGCCGGCGGCTGCATCGGATCATGGGTGCTGGCGCGCCTGGTGGCCGACGACGTCGAGGTCGTGGCCTTCGATCTCAGCGACGACAAGCGCCGCCCTGCCCTGGTCATGGACGAGGCGGCGCTGGGCCGCGTGCGCTGGCTGACCGGCGACATCGGCGATGGCGACACCATCGAACGCATCGTGGCCGAAAACGACATCGGCGCCATCATCCATCTGGCGGCCTTGCAGGTGCCGTTCTGCCGCGATGACCCGGCGGCCGGGGCCCGGGCCAACGTGGTGGGCAGCGTCAATATCTTCCAGGCGGCGCGCCAGCACGGCGTGCGCCAGCTTTCCTATGCCTCCTCGGTGGCGGTGCGCGGCATCGGCGACAATCCCTGGCTGGCGACGCTTTACGGCGCCTACAAGAATTGCAACGAGGACTGCGCCGCCGTCTACTGGCAGGACTGGCAGGTGCCCAGCGTCGGCATCCGGCCCGGCACCGTCTACGGCGTGGCCCGCGACCAGGGTATGACCTCGCTGCCCACCGTGGCCATGCTGCACGCCGTCGCCGGCCGGCCCTACACCGTGCCCTTCACCGGCTCGGTGGCCTATGTCTACGCCGCCGAGGCGGCCGACGCCTTCATCCAGGCGGCGTTGGCCTCGCGCGACGGCGCCGCGGTCTTCGACCTCAACGGCGTCGGTGCCACGGTCGACGAGGCGCTGGATATCGTGCGCCGGCTGGTGCCCGGGGCCGAGGTCGATAGCGAGGGCGAGGCGCTGCCCTTCCCGGCCGATCTCTCGGACGAGCCCTTGCGCGAATACGTCGCCGGCTACGACGTCTACTCGCTCGAACAGGGCATCGAGGAAACCGTTGGGCGATTCGGCGATCTGCTGGAGCGCGGGCTGGTATCGCTCGACTGAGCTTCGCAGCACGCCCTATTCGCGCACCATCGTGCGTGACTGCAGCACGCTCCAGATGAAGCCGAAGCCGACGCTCATGGTCGTCTTGTCGCGAAACAGAGGACTTTTTTCGTTGGCGGAGCCCTGATGGAAGTCGGCGCCCAGGCCGGCAAACAGGCGCCAGCGCCGGTTCAGCGGCTTGAACATCACCAGCTGCAGCTTGGAGCCCATATAGCCGCTTTCGGCCTGGTAGGCGGCGCGGCTGGCTGTGGCATAGCGGGCGGGCACGGCGTAGAAATATTCGGCCAGCTTTTCCGTGCCGTAGCTGGCGCTCAGCGAAAGTTTGACCTCGGCGAAATCGAGAAAACGCTCGTGCTGATAGGCCAGCTCCGGCGCGAACACGGCACCCTGGCTGTCGAGGCCGGAAAAATCGGTCGAGAAGACGGCGCGCAGAGGAAATTCCAACTCGACCTTGGCGTCGCGGGCGGCTTTGGCCAGGGTGATCTGCAGCCTGGGCCCGACCTCGCCCAACCAATCCAGGTCGGGCATGCCGCGGCGCGCCGTGTTGTCTTCCGAATCAGCGGGAAACGAGCCCTTCAGGCTGACGTCAAGCTCGACCCGGTCGCTCTTGAAAAAGCGTCCGCGCAGCAAGCCCTTCTTGTCCGAGCGCAGGAATTTGCCGCGGTAGGCGAAATAGGGCAGCGCCAACCACTGGAAATGATTCTGCGCCGCCGCCGGATAGTCGGGCAAGAGGCCACCGCCGGCCATCAGGCCCAACTCCCACAACGGTTTTTCGCCGCCCTCGGCGGCCGCCGGCGCGACCGGCAACGCCAGCAACGCCAGCACCAGCAGCGCCACCAGGAGGCGGGGCGGACCCATCGAAGGAGAGCTCATACCGGGGACTCGCTTGGACTCAAATGTGGCGGACATCTTGGCGGCGGCGCTACGGGGCGACAGTCTCGGCATCCCGGTCAGGGCCGTCAATAGTTCTGGAAAAACCCCACCGGGTCCCGTGAGGGCCCCAAACCGGACTTGCCAATGGCCGAAAAATCGCCCAAAGTCAACGACTTGCGGGAGTTCTTTTGAATTTTTCTGGAAGTAACGGCGTGGAGCACGTGATGGCCAAGCCAAGCCTGGATCAGAAATCCCAACGCATCGACAAGGTGGTCGTGCACATGAAGGAGCGCCTGAGCGGCGACGAAGCCGGTCCGCTCGAGCGTTTCATCCGGCTCTATTACGGGCGCGTAACGGCCGAGAACGTGGCCGAGGCCTCGCTGGAAAACCTCTATGGCGCGGCGCTGAGTCTGTGGAAATTCTGCGAAACCAGGTCCCCGGGTCAGGCCAAGATCCGGGCCTTCAACCCGCGCCTTGGGGAGCAGGGCTGGACCTGCGACCACACCGTCGTCGAAGTGGTCAGCGGCGACATGCCTTTCATCGTCGATTCGCTCTCCTCCTGCCTCAACCGCCGCGGCCACAAGGTCTTCCTCAACGTGCACCCGGTGGCCCGATTGCGCCGCACCGCCAAGGGCCGGCTGAAAGAGCTGTTGGCGCCCACCTCCCGGGCCAAGGGCGGCAGCAACGAATCGCTGATACACATCGAAATCGATACCCAGACCACGGCCAAGGTCCTGCGGGGCATCGAACAGGCCCTGCAAGACGTGCTGGCCGACGTACGCGCCGCCGTCGAGGACTGGCCCGCCATGCTGGCCAAACTGGACGGCACTATCAAGGAGATCAAAAAGAACCCGCCGCCGCTGGACAAGGACGAAGTGTCGGAGAGCCTGGCGCTGCTGCAATGGCTGGCCGACGACCATTTCACCCTGCTCGGTTTCCGCCAATACGAGCACAAGGGCAGCCGAGGCAAGGCCGTCCACCGGGCTATCGAGGGCTCGGGCCTGGGCATCCTGCGCAACCCCGACACCCACGTGCTGGCCGGCGCCAAGGGACTGGGCGAGATGTCGGCCGAGGTGCGCCACTTCCTCGATCTGCCGCAGCTCATGATGGTCATCAAGGCCAACGTGCGCTCGACCGTGCACCGGCCGGTCCACATGGACTACATCGGCGTCAAACGCCTCGACAAAAAGGGCCGTCTGATCGGCGAATTGCGTTTCGTCGGCCTCTTCACCTCGGCCGCCTACAACCAAAGCCCGCTGTCGATCCCGCTGCTCAGGCGCAAGATCAAGCGCGCCGTACAGCTTGCCGGCATGCAGAGCGGCGGCCACGACGGCAAGGCCCTGATCAACGTGCTCGAGACCTTTCCCCGCGACGAGCTGTTTCAGGTCGACGAAGATTATCTGGCCGAGACGGCCCAGGGCATCGTCGAGTTGCAGGACCGGCCCCGCATTCGCTGCTTCTACCGCCTCGACCCCTATGGCCGCTTCGCTTCGTGCCTGATCTTCGTCCCGCGCGAACTGCACAGCACGGAACTGCGCACGCGCTTCGGCGAGGCCCTGGCCACGGCCTTTGCCGGCGAGGTTTCGACTTTCTATACCCACATCGTCGATTCGCCGCTGGCGCGCCTGCACTTCATCATCCGCACCCGGCCCACGCGGCGGCGCCAACCCGATCGCCACGACCTCGAACGCGCCCTGGTCAAGGCGGCGCGCAGCTGGGACGACGATCTCGAGGTGGAAATCCTCGAACGCTGGGGCGAAGAGCACGGCAATCGCCTGGCGCGGCGCTATGGGCGCGCTTTCCCGGCCGGCTACCGCGAGGCCATCAGTGCCTCGGAAGCGGTCTTCGACATCGAGAAGATGGAGGCGCTGAGCCCGCAGCGCGACATGCAGATCGACATCTACCGGCCGCCGCAGGCAGAGCCCAGCGAGGTGCGTTTCAAGATCTTCCACCTGGCCCAGCCGTTACCGTTGTCGGACTGCATGCCGATACTCGAACACATGGGCTTCCGGGTCATGGAGGAACGTCCCTATTGCATCCGCGCCGCCGGCCGCAAGGCGGTTTGGCAGCACGACTTCGGGCTCTTGATCCGGGGTGGGCACGATTTTGACCTCGATGCCACCAAGGAGAACTTCCAGGAGGCCTTCATCAGGATCTGGAGCGGCGAGGTCGAGGACGACGGCTTCAACCGCCTGATCGTACTGGCCGGCTTGGACTGGCGCGAGATCGTCGTGCTGCGCGCCTATTGCAAGTATCTGCGCCAGGCCGCCGTCGCCTTCAGCCAGGCCTACATGGAGGACACCCTGGCCGCCAACCCGGGTATCGCGCTGCTGCTGATCAAGCTCTTCCGCCAGCGCTTCGACCCCCAGCTCTCGGACGAACGCGACGGCCGCTGCGCCGCCCTGGTGGCAAAGATCCAGGCGGCCCTCGACGAGGTCGCCAATCTCGACGAGGATCGCATCCTCAGGCGCTTCCTCAATCTGGTGCGCTCGACGTTGCGCACCAACTTTTTCCAGCTCGCCGAGGACGGCGGCGCCAAGCCTTATCTCGCCTTCAAGCTCGATAGCCAGCGCCTGGCCGAATTGCCCCTGCCCCGGCCGCTGGTCGAGACCTGGGTCTACGCGCCGCGTGCCGAGGCCATCCACCTGCGCGGCGGCAAGGTGGCGCGCGGTGGTATCCGTTGGTCCGACCGGCGCGAGGATTTCCGCACCGAAGTGCTGGGCCTGATGAAAGCGCAGATGGTCAAGAACGCCGTCATCGTGCCGGTCGGCGCCAAGGGCGGTTTCGTCACCAAACGGCTGCCCAGCGAGGGTGGCCGCGAAGCCATCCAGGCCGAGGTCATAGCCTGCTACAAGACCCTGATGTTCGGACTTTTGGATCTGGCCGACAATCTGGCCGGCGGCGCCGTGGTGCCGCCCCGCGACGTGGTGCGCTACGACGACGACGATCCCTATCTGGTGGTCGCCGCCGACAAGGGTACGGCGACCTTTTCCGATATCGCCAACGGTGTCGCCATCGATTACGGCTTCTGGCTTGGCGATGCTTTTGCCTCGGGCGGCTCGGCCGGCTACGACCACAAGGGTATGGGCATCACCGCCCGCGGCGCCTGGGAATCGGTCAAGCGCCATTTCCGCGAAATGGGTATCGACTGCCAGAGCCAGGACTTCACGACGGTCGGCGTCGGCGACATGTCGGGCGACGTCTTCGGCAACGGCATGCTGTTGTCGAAGCACATCCGCTTGGTCGGCGCCTTCAACCATCTGCACATCTTCGTCGACCCCAAGCCCAATGCGGGCAAGAGTTTCACCGAGCGCCAGCGCCTCTTCGCGCTGCCGCGTTCGGGTTGGAACGACTACGACAAGAAGCTCATCTCCAGGGGCGGCGGCATCTTCGAGCGCAGCGCCAAATCGGTCAAGCTGACGCCCGAGATCAAGGCGCTGGTCAAAAGCGACGCCGACGACGTCACGCCCAACGAGCTGATCCGGCTGCTGCTCACGGCGCCGGTCGATCTTTTGTGGAGCGCCGGCATCGGCACCTACGTCAAGGCTTCCAACGAGCGCCATGCCGACACCGGCGACCGGGGCAACGATGCCGTGCGCGTCGACGCCGCCGAGCTCAGCTGCCGCGTCGTCGGCGAGGGCGGCAACCTGGGCCTGACCCAGCACGCCCGCATCGAATTCGCGCGTGGGGGCGGACGCGTCAACTCGGACGCCATCGACAATTCGGGCGGCGTCGATTGTTCCGACCACGAGGTCAACATCAAGGTGCTGGTCGATGCCGTGGTGGCCGACGGCGGGATGGCTGCGAAGCAGCGCAACCGGCTGCTCGCCGACATGACCGACGAGGTTGGTGAACTGGTGCTCAAGGGCAACTACCTGCAGACCCAGGCGATCTCGGGCATGGCCGCCGTGGGCAGCAATGCTCTCGATTCCCAGGTCCGCTTCATGCGCGGCCTGGAGCGCGCCGGCCGGCTCGACCGGGAGCTCGAATTCCTGCCCGACGAGGAAACCATAGACGCCCTGACCCAGGCCGGTGAGAGCCTCACCCGACCCGAACTTTCGGTGCTGCTGTCTTATTGCAAGATGACGCTCTACGAAGACATCCTCGGCTCCGAGCTGTGCGACGACGAATACCTGGTGAGCGATCTCGAGCGCTACTTCCCGGCCACCCTGCGGGGCCGTCTGGCCGGCGCCATCCCCAGCCACAGCCTGCGCCGCGAGATCATCGCCACCCTGGTGGCCAACAGCCTGGTCAACCGGACCGGCGCCACCCTGGTGGCCGATCTCGGCGAGGACACCGGTCTGGGCCCGGCCGACATCGCCCGGGCCTTTGTGGTGGCCCGCGATGCCTTCAACTTTCGCGAGCTGTGGGCGGCCATCGAGGGCCTCGACAATCAGGTGCCGGCCGAGGTGCAAATGGGCATGATCCTGGCCGTCAGCGATCTGATGGGCCAGGCCACCCAGTGGTTCCTGCAGCAGTTGCCGCAGCCCATCGAGATCGCCGCCACGGTGGCGGCCTATGAGCCCGGCATCGCCGCCTTCGCCGGTGACGTTGGCGCCATGCTGGCCGGCCTCGAGTCCCGCACCATGCGCGACAAGACCAAGGCGCTGACGCGCCGCGGCGTGCCCCGCGATATAGCCCTGCGGGTGGCGGCGCTCGACGGCATGCGCTCGGCCTGCCACGTCGTGTATGCGGCGCTGGCCAGCAAGCGGCCGGTGGACGAGGTCGGCCGCATCTATTTCTCGGTCGGTGCCGAACTCGGGCTCGACTGGCTGCGCTCGGCGGCCGAGGGCGTGGCGCCCGACGGCCATTGGGACCGCCTGGCCGTCGGCGCCATCGTCGACGACCTCTACGCCCAGCAACGCGCGCTGGCCACGCGCGTCATCCGGGACAGCAACGGCAAGCGCGACAAAGCCGCCGTCAAGTCCTGGGTCCTGGCCAACCAGACGGCGGTGGATCGCTCGGCCAGCCTGATCGAGGAATTCCGTTCCTCAGGCAGCATCGACATCGCCCGCCTGGCCCTGGCCAACCGCCAGGTGCGGAGTATGCTGACGACTTGATACCGGGGAGGCGTCCATGGCCCAAGCGAATGACGGCGAAACCGCCCCCACACCGACCCGCGGCTTGGTCGCCTGGGCGGGCTACGACTGGGCCAATTCGCCCTTCACGACGCTGATCATCACCTTCGTCTTCTCGGCCTACTTCTCCAAGGGCATTGTCGGCGACGAGGTGCGGGGGGCCGAGTTGTGGGGCTATACCGCCAGCATCGCCGGCCTGGTCATCGCGCTGGGCAGCCCGGTGCTGGGCGCCATCGCCGATGCCGGGGGCCCGCGCAAGCCTTGGCTGGCGGTCTTCACCGCCATTTGCATCGTCGCCTCGGGGCTTTTGTGGTACGCCGGACCGGCGCCGGAATTCATCGCCTGGGCCATGGTCTGGGTCGTCATCGCCACCATCGGCTTCGAATTCGGCATCGTCTTCAACAACGCCATGCTGCCCGATCTGGCGGCGCCTGAACGGCTGGGGCGCTGGTCCGGCTGGGCCTGGGGCCTGGGCTATTTCGGCGGCCTGTCGGCCATGGTGGCGACGCTCTTTCTCTTCGTGCAGGCCGAGACGCCGCTGTTGGATCTGGACAAGGAAAGCGCCGAGCATGTGCGCATCGTCGGGCCCCTGGTGGCGGTTTGGTTCGTCCTTTTCGCCTGGCCGATGTTCGTCTTCACCCCCGATCGCGAGAGCACCGGGCTTGGCCTCGGCGAGAAAGTTTCGCGCGGCCTGGGCAGCCTCTGGGACACCCTCAAGCGGCTCCGCGATCACGGCAACACGGTCAGGTTCCTGATCGCCCGCATGATCTACGCCGACGGCCTGGCCACGGTGTTCGCCTTTGGCGGCATCTACGCCGCCGACACTTTCGGCATGGCCCTGGAACAGGTCATCATTTTCGGCATCGTGCTCAATGTCACGGCCGGCATCGGTGCCTTCGGCTTTGCCTGGCTGGACGATTGGTTCGGCTCCAAGCGCGTCATCTACATCGGGCTCGGCGGCCTGCTGGTCACGGCGTTGGGCGCCGTGGTGGTCGAAGACGTCGCCTGGTTCTGGGTCTGGGGCTCGCTCCTGGGCATCTTCGTCGGCCCCACCCAGGCGGCCAGCCGCTCAATGATGGCCCGCCTGGCACCGGCCGAACTGCGCACCGAGTTCTTCGGCCTCTACGCCCTCACCGGCAAGGCCACGGCCTTCGTCGGCCCGGCCCTGGTGGCCATCGTCATCGCCGCCACGGAAAGTCAGCGCTGGGGTTTGTCGACGGTGCTGGCCTTCTTCGCCATCGGGCTGTTGCTTCTGTTCACGGTCAGAGAGCCCGAGCCTGCTAGGTAATGCCGCAGCGATCCAGCGCCTCGGCCAAGTCGTCGCCGAAGCTCTGGCCCTTGTGGATCACCGGGATCGTCGGCGGCAACTCGCGTAGCGCCGTGTCGCTGTCTTCGAAGCTGGTGAGCAGGGCGAAGGGGATGGCCCGAGTGGCCGGCATGGCGGCCAGGGCGCAGGCCAGGTCGATGCCGCTCAGGCCCTCCATCACGGCCGTGGCGATGATCATGTCGGGGCGTGTGCGCACGATGTGTTCGAAGGCGCCGAAGCACGAGGGCTCGTTGACCACGCGGTAGCCGCAGGCCCTGAGCTCGCGTTCGACGAAGTGGCTGGCCGTGTCCTTGGGCGAGACCAGCATCACCTCGACGTCCGCTTTGCCTACCTCGGCGACGTCGAAGCCGGTCTTGTCGGGCAGCGCCCGCACGATGCCGGCGGTGTTGGGGTCGTCGGGCTGAAAGACGCCGTCGACCACGTCGCGCAGGCGGTCGACGAAGACCTGGGCGTCCTCGATGCTGGGGCCGGCCAGCACCTCGAGCTCGGCCAGGTAGTCTTCCATGCGGTGCGAGATGACGGTGATCAGGGGATAGCCGAAGGTGCCGCCCATGCCCTTGAGGCTATGCACCCGGCGGCGGATCTCCGAGGCCGTGTCGTCGCCGTCTCGGCCGGCCCGCAAGCCGCGCAGCATGGCGTCGATCTCGCTCAGGTGGTCCTCGGCGGTATCGAGGAACTCCTGCCGCAGCTTGACCATCAGGTCGTCGAATTGGTCTTGCGATATTGCCATGTTTCCCTCGCCGTCCACGCGCCCCTCAAGATAGGGCCATAGCACGCTTCGTCCAGGGCGTCAGCGAGCAACTTGCTAGAATTCCCGCGCCGGCGTTTCCTCCCAAGGCATCAGGTGGATGCCGTCGGCCAGTAGCGAGACGGTGATCTCGAGGCCGGGTGCGATGTCCATGCGCCGCGCCACGTGGCTCGAGATGCTGAGGCTGAGCTGCTGGGCCGGGGTGCCGACGTCGATGGTGAGGAGCGTGTTCTCGCCCAGCGCCACGGCTGCGGCCAGGCGGCCGGTGACCGGGTTCTCGGCATCGCCGCGCGAGGGCCGGTCGCGCCGCTGCAGCACGATGCTTTGCGCCGGCACCAGCCACGAGGCCTGCTGCCCGGGTGCGAAAGCGGGATTGTGCTCGGCCTCGAGCTTGATGTCGAGCCAGCGCAGGATGGTGCGGCCACGCCCCGGCTGCTGTTCCAGCACCACGCCCTCGAAGATGTTGCGCCCGCCCACCAGCCGGGCCACCAGGGCGCTCTGGGGCTTGGCCGTGACCTCGAGCGGCGGGCCCTGCTGCAGGGTGCGGCCGTGGTGCAGCACCACCATGCGGTCGGCCAGCGCCGTGGCCTCGTCGAGGTCGTGGGTGACCAGCACGATGGGTACGCTGAGGCTGCGGCGCAAGGCCGCCAGTTGCTGTTGCAGCTTGCGCCGGGTGATCTGGTCGACGGCCGAGAAAGGCTCGTCCAGCAGCAGCGCCCGGGGCTCGCGGGCCAGCGCCCGGGCCAGGGCCACGCGCTGGCGCTGGCCGCCGGAAAGCTGGCGCGGCAAGCGCCGCTCCAGTCCGCCCAGGTTGACCTCGTCCAAGAGCGCCAAGGCTCGGCTCCGGCGCTGGCCACGGGCCAGGTGGCCCAGCGCCGCCGAGACGTTGCCCAACGCCGTCAGGTGAGGAAAGAGGGCATAATCCTGGAAGACGAAGCCGACGCGGCGCAACTGCGGCGATAGATGCATGCCGCCTTCGCTTTCGAACCAGCTTTCGCCCTGGCAGCGCACGTGGCCCCGCGCCGTCCGGTGCAGGCCGGCGATGTGGCGCAGGATGGTCGATTTGCCGCTGCCCGAGGGGCCGACCAGGGCCACCAGTTCGCCCGGCGCGCAGTTGAGTTCGGCCGCCAGCGGGATCGGCCCCGCCTGCTCCAGCGCTACGGCCAGTCCCTGCTCAGGCATGGTGCCGCCTCTGCCGGTTGGCCAGCACATAGACCAGTCCGATGGTGGCAAACGAGATTGCCAGCAGCAGCGCCGACATGGTGCCGGCGAGGCCCTCGTCGAAGGCCTGCACGCGGTCGTAGATGGCGATGGCCACGGTCTTGGTCTGGCCCGGGATCGAGCCGCCCACCATCAGCACCACGCCGAACTCGCCGAGCGTATGGGCGAAAGTGAGCGCCAACGCCGAAACCAGCCCGGGCCAGCCCAGCGGCAGCTCGACCTGCCAGAAGGTGCGCCACTGCGACATGCCGCTGACCCAGGCGGCCTCGCGCACGTCGCCGGGTACGGCCTGGAAGGCCTGCTGGATGGGCTGTACGGCAAAGGGCAGGTTGAAGACGATCGAGGCCAGCAGGAGGCCGTCGAAGCTGAACACCAGGCCGTGGCCGAAGAGCGCCTCGTAGGCTCGGCCCAGCGGCGAATTGCCACCCAGGCTGACCAGCAGGTAGTAGCCCAGCACGGTCGGCGGCAGCACCAGCGGCAGCGCGATCAGGGCCTCGTAGAAGCTCTTGCCGCGCACCCCGCCCCAGGCCAGAACGCGGGCGATCAGAACGGCCAGCGGCAACAACACCAGGCAGGTCCAGAAGGCCAATTCGAGTGAAAGATTGAGGGCGCTCCAGTCCACCGTCAGCCCTCCCTGCCAGGCGCCGCGAAGCCATGGCGTGCCAGCACTTGGCGCGCCGCCGCCCCCTGCAAGTAGTCGTACAGGCGCCCGGCCGCCGGGCCGGCGCCCGGCATCAGCACCATGCGCTGGCGGATCGGCTGGTGCCGTGCCGCCGGGATCAAGGCGAATCGGCCACGCGTCTTGAGCGCCGGCAGCAGCGCCAGCGAATAAGGGATGATGCCGCCATCAGCCGAGCCCGAGGAGGCGAACTGGGCTGCCTGGGCGACGTTCTCGCCGTAGACCAAGGCCGGGCGTAGGCGCTGCCAGAGGCCGGCGTGGCGCAGCACCTGGCGGGCAGCACGGCCGTAGGGCGCGTGTTCGGGATTGGCGATGGCGAAGCGCCGGATGGTGCCGGCGGCCTGAGCCCGGGCCAAGCCGTCGAGGCCGGCCTCGGGCTGCCAGATGGCTGCAAAGGGGGCGAAGAGGCCGATGCGGCCCAGGGCGTAGACCATGCCTTGGTCGCGGCTACGTCCGCGCGCCACCAGGAACGCGACGTAGCCTTCGTCGGCCGAGAGAAAGAGCTCGAAGGGCGCGCCCTGGGCGATCTGGCGGGCCAAGTTGCCGGATGATCCGAAGGTGAAGCGAAAGCGCGAGCCGCCGGCGTCGGCAAAAGCCGCGGCGATTTCGGCCAGCGCGAACTGCACGTTGGCAGCAGCCGCCACCAGCGGCCGTTCCGCCGCCGCCGCAGGTGCAGCGCTGACCAGCAGCGCCAGGTAACAGGAAACCAACCACGGACGGCAGCTTGGCTGACGGAGCGTCATGACCTCGTTCGCATCGCTGGATAAGGACTGTTCGGCCTAATCTTTAGGACTTTTCGCGCCGTCCCGCCAGGGTGCCTCGCCGGCCAGGGCGCTTTCGCCCAGGTCCCAAAAAAGGCCGCTCATGATCTCCAGTCCCTGGCGCAGTAGCGGCTCGAGGACGTGCTCGTCGGGGGCGTGCTGGCTGCAACCGCCGTAGGAGTGCGGCAGCCACAGCGTCGGCATGGCCAGGAGCTCGGCAAAGATGTCGTTGGGCAGGCTGCCGCCGGCATTGGGCGCCACCATGGGCGGGCGGCCAGTGGTCTGGGTCACCGATGCGGCCGCCCAGCGGGCCGCCGGATGGGCGGGATCGAGACGGGTGGCCCGCATGATCGGCATCTCGGTCTGGCGTACCGAAACGGCGGCGAAGCCCTGTTCGTCGAGGTGGCGGCGCAGCGCCGGCACAAAAGTCTCGGGATCGCTGTCGACGGTAAAGCGCATGTGCCCGGTGGCCCGGGCCGTCGGCGGAATGGCGTTGGCCGGCTGGGCCGGGTCGCCGGTCTCGAAGGCCAGGATCTCGAAGGTGTTGAAGGCGATCAGCTTCTCCACCGCGCTGGCATCGGCGTCGGCCCAATCGGCATCGATTTGGGGATCTCCTGGGCTGGTTTCGACGCGGCAGCCAGCCAGCGCGGCGCGCACCGAGGCGGGCAGCGCCGCCGGTTTCAGGGCGGGCACGAGAATTTCGCCCCGCGGCCCCACCACCGAGGCCAGCGCGTGGGCCAACACCACGCCGGCGTTGGCCAAGAGGCCGCCCCAATTGCCCGAATGATGGGCGCCTTGGCGCAGCTTGACCTCGAATTCGATGTTGATGACGCCGCGTGTGCCCAACACGATCATGGCATGATCGCGCACGAAGCGCGGCCCGTCCGAGGCCAGCAGCAGGTCGGCGCTGAGCACCTTGGCCTCGGCCTGGCAGATCTCCCGGAGCCCGGGTGAGCCCACTTCCTCACCGGTCTCGATGAGAATCCGCGAATTGAAGCCGAGCCTGCCCCGGATTTCCAGGACGTTGGCGATGGCGGCCAGATTGATACTGTGCTGCGCCTTGTTGTCGGCGCTGCCGCGGCCGTACCAGCGCTCGCCCTCGCGGCTCAAGGTCCAAGGATCGAGCCCATCGCGCCATTCGCCCTCCATCCCGGGCACGGTATCGCCATGGCCATAGGTCAGCACGGTGGGCAGGGCATCGCCCTCGTGACGTTCGGCGACAAGGAAGGGCACGCCCTCGGTCACGGGGTTCTCGAGACAACGCCAGCGGTAGCCCATGGCCGCGATGGTGGGGCCGATCTCGTCGTTCAGGTATGCCGCCAGGTCGGGCCGGTGCTCGGGCTCGCGGCTCGAGGTGGGGATGGCCACGCGGCGCGCCAGGTCGGCAAAAAAGCCGCCCTCGTCGAAATGGCGCCGGGCCGCGGCTAGGGCGGCGTTGCGTTGGGTGGGTGGGGCGGGGCTCAGTTGGATTTCTGGCGAACCACGAAGCAGCCGTCCTTCATGCCGTCGAAATAGTCGTCCATGGCGGGATGGTAGATGGGCTCGTCGTCGTCCTCCAGCTCGAGGTTCTGTTCCGAGACGTAGGCGATGTAGGGCGACTTGTCGTGGTCCTCGGCGAACAGGTGGTAGAAGGGCTGTTCCTTGCGCGGCCGCATCTCCTCGGGGATGCTCTCGTACCATTCGTCGGAGTTGCTGAACACCGGATCGACGTCGAAGATGACACCGCGAAAGCCGAAGATCCGGTGCCGCACCGGTTGCCCGATGGCGAACTTGGCCCGCGCCCTGATCGAGTTGCTGTGTTCGAGTACTCTCATCATCTCGGGCTGTACCCTGGTGCTGCGGAAAACCATCATAAGGCCGGCAGCCCGGCGCCGCGACCTTTCCTTTGGCTTCCAAGTCCCTCCATAATTGGCTTTTGCTCGGAGGGCAACGACTTAGTGCCGCCGGGGGACGGTGAATATGTCTGCAAATATGCCTAATTGCTCGAAATTCAACTTAAATATTAGCTTTCAAAAGCTCGGGCGAATGGTGGTCGTGCGGCCCGGCTTGACCTCGGCGCGGCTTGTGCGCCGGCCCAGGGCGTGGTGCCAGACCGTGACCTCATAGTTTCCCGGGGGTACTTCGTCGAGGCTGAAGTCGCCGCCGCTGTCGACCTGGGCGTAGTAGGGATTGTTGACCACCAGGACGTGGGCCCGCATGAACTGGTGGGCATCGCACGACACCAGCAGCGCCCCGGCTTCCGGCAAGGCGATGGCCGTGCTGGTGATGTCGCCGCGCTGGGGTTGCGATACGTAAAAGACGGAGTGGCGCAAGTTGTTGCCGAGCGCATAGACATGGATGTTGTGCAGTACCGGATCGGAGTTGATGGCCTCCAGCACGCCGCCGTTGGCCAGCACCGTGATGTTGGGCACGAAGTGGCAGCCGGCCTGATTGATGGTCACCTTGCGGGCCGCGGCGCGGAAGGGTTTGCCGCTCGCGATGCGCTCGATATAGACCACGGCGTCAAGCAGTGCCTCGCCGTTGTTGCGCACGATGGGCACCTGCCGCGTGCCGGTGCCGCAGACGGCGTGATCCTTGGCCACGTAAAGCAATGCGGCCCGGGGACTGGCCGCGCCCAGCAGCACGCGGCCGGTGATGCGGCCGCCCTCGACGACGTTTTCGACCCGGTAAGGTTCAGCCGCCGGGGTCCCGATTTGGGCCCCCGCCAGCAACAGCACGGCCGTCGCGACAACACCACGCAATCCCATCCCTCCGCCTTCTCATCCCGACGCCGCCATCCGGCGCCCGGCCGGCGATCCTAACAGCGCAACAGGTCGCAGAAAAATGCGATATCATCGGCGGCTTTTGACCATCACCGACGAGCCAGCCATGAGAGCTCCGTCCACAGGCGGATGTGCCACGGGCGCCGGTGCCGGGAAGGCGCCGTGAAGTCCCTCCCCAGGCTGCCCTACGCCGGCGCCTTGGGCATCCGCGGGCGTCTGACGCTGTGGTTCGTGTTGGCTGCCCTGGGGGCGGTGGTGATCGGCGGCGCCGTGGTCTACGGCGCCGGCATCGCCTCGATCCAGGGCACCCTGGGCCAGACCTATTGTCAGATCGCCAGCCATGCCGTGGGCGAGTTGGAGAACCGGGCCGCCAACGAGCTGCGCCGGGTGGCCGGCCTGGCCACCGATCAGTTGACCACCGAAGTGGCGCTGGAAAGCAATGCCGTCTACCTCTCGCGCAGTCCCTCCTGGATCCAGCAGCACGTCGCCCGGCTGAATGCCGAATGGCAGCGGAGCGACACCGTCGAGCAGCGCCTGGAGCTGCTCCATCCCCAGCTTTCCTACCGTCTCGGCGTGCTGGCCGGGCTGCGGCCCAAAGTCGTGAGAAGGCTCTCGGTCTACGACCGCAGCGGCGTGCTGGTGGCCACCAGTTTGCCGCCGGCCCGGCGCTCGGCGGCGCCGGCATGGTTCAAGGGGGTAAGCAACGAGCAGAAGCATTTCAGCTATGTCGACTACCTCAAGGTCGACGGTCTGGTGCGCCTGGTGGTGCCGGTCTGGGGCGGCATCGAGGTGGCGGGATATGTCGCCGCCGATCTGACCTTTGTCGCCTGGGCCGGCCAGGCCCGCGACATCCGTTTCGGAGAAACCGGCGAGGCTGTGTTGGTGGACTATGCCGGGGTGCCTCTGGAAGGCCCGGCGCGAGCGGAACTGATCGCCGCCTTGGCCCAGACGCCGCCGGTTTCGGGGGCGGCGGCCGAGGCGGCTGAGGGGGCCGGGAGCGAGCCCTATTGGGTGGCCCTGAAGGAGGCGGCGGGATGGCTGCAATGGCCATTCTGGCAGCGCCTGGCCTGCGTCGCTCCGATCACCTCGGTCAATCTCCTGCGGGCCCGCTTCGAGCTGCCGGAGTGGGCCGTCGTGGTGACCCAGGCACCGGGTGAATCCTACGCCGCGCTGAGCCGTTCGCTGATCTGGTTGGGGGTCGCCGGCATTGCCGGCATGATCGTGCTGGGTCTTGGGGGGGCGCTGTTGGCCCGTCTCATCGCCGCCCCCATCGAGCAACTGCGGGCCCAGGTGCAGCGCTTCGCGGCGGGCGACCGGGCCTGGGCGGAAAGCCCCGACCGAGCCGACGAGATCGGTGATCTGGTGCGCGAGTTCGCCGACATGGCGGGCCGCGTGACGGCCAGCGAAAACGAACTCAGGGCCTATCGCGAAAGCCTCGAGCGCGAGGTCGAGGCCCGCACCCGCGAGATCCGCGACACCCAGGGCCTGGCCGTCATGGGCCGCATGGCCAGCATGATCGCCCATGATCTCCGCAATGCGCTGTCGACCATCAAGATGAACCTGCAGATCCTGGCGCGGCGCCACGCCGAGAGCTTTGATCCCGATCGCGAACACTGCACCATGGGGCTCGACCAGGTAGCCTACATGGACGACATCATGCGCGACATGTTGAGCTTCGCCCGGCCCGAACGGCTGCGCCGCGACTGGTACGACGTGGGCCAGCTGGTCGACGAAGCCCTGGCCGGCGTCTCCCACCTGGCCGAGGCCCGCGGCGTGGCCATCGTGCACCAGGCCGGGCCGGGCCTGCCCAAGGTGAACTGCGACCGGGTCAAGGTGGTCGAGGTGTTGCGCAATCTGATCGAGAACGCGGCCCAGGCGACGCCGCCCGGCGGGCGTATCACGGTGGCCGCAAGGCTATTGGCGGAAAATCCCGAAGCCGAGGTCGAGGTGGTGGTCGACGACACCGGCGAGGGCGTCGCCGAGGCCGTGCGAGAGGAAATCTTCGAGCCCTTTTTTACCACCCGCACCAAGGGCACCGGCCTGGGCCTGGCCATCGTCAAGCGCATCATTGAACAGCATCATGGCGCCATCGATCTGCAAACCCGGCCCGGCCAAGGCACCCGGGTGGCTTTCACCTTGCCCACGACGGCGCTTGAAGGGTAAGTGAAGGCCATGCCCCGGATGCTCATCATCGACGACGAGGTGGCCAGTTGCCGCACTTTGGCGCTGCACTTCCGCGAGCGCGGATTCGACGTCGGCACGGCCCACAGCGCCGAGCAGGGGCTGACTGAGTTGAGCCAGGCCGGGGCCGACGTCGTGGTTTCGGACATCCGCATGCCGGGCCGCGACGGCCTCTCGCTGCTGGCCGAGATCCGGCAGCGCTTCGCCACCACGCCGGTCATCATGATTACCGCCTTCCACGACCTCGATACCACGGTGGCGGCCATGCACGGCGGTGCCGTCGATTACGTCACCAAACCCATCGACCTGGAGGAGCTCGAGGAGGCCATCGACAAGGCGCTCGGCGCCCGGGCCCAGGCCGGCGGCAGTGGTGCCGAAGGCGGCGGCCTGGTTATCGAGAGCGGCGACGTGGCGACCGGGCTGGTGGGTCGCAGCCGGGCCATGCAGGAGGCCTTCAAGTCCATCGGCATGGTCTCGCAGAGCCGCGTCACGGTGCTGCTGCTGGGCGAATCGGGAAGCGGCAAGGAACTGGTGGCGCGGGCCATCCACCGCGCCAGCGCCGAGGCCAATGAGCCCTTCGTCGCAGTCAACTGCGGCGCCCTGGTCGAGACGCTGCTGGAAAGCGAGATGTTCGGCCACCAGCGCGGCGCCTTTACCGGTGCCGTGGCGACGCGCCGGGGCAAGATGGCGCTGGCCGGCGACGGCACGCTGTTTCTCGACGAGGTCGGCGAGCTTTCGCTGCGCATGCAGGGCAAGCTGCTGCGGCTGCTGGAGGCGCGCGAATTTTCGCCCGTGGGCAGCACCAAGACGCTGATCAGCGACGCCCGTTTCATCGCCGCCACCAACGCCGACCTCGAGGCCCGGGTGGCCGACGGCAGTTTCCGCGAGGATCTTTTTTACCGCCTCAACGTCGTCACCGTGGCGCTGCCGGCGCTGCGCCAGCGCCGCCAGGACATTCCGGCCCTGGTCGAGCACCTGCTGCGGCGCATCAATAGCGATATTCACAAGAGCATCCGCCAGATCTCGGCCGAGGCCATGGAGGCCCTGGTGGCGGCACCCTGGCCGGGCAATGTGCGGCAACTGGAGAATGTTCTGACCAAGGCCGTGGTGATGGCCTCGGGCGAGGTGCTGGCGCTGGCCGACCTGCCGGCCGATTTGAATGGCGGCGGCGGCGAGAGCGAAGCTGGGCCGCGGCCGCCGGCTGACGAGCGCAGCCTGCGCGAGGTCGAGCGCCGCCACATCGGACAGGTGCTCGAGGCCACCGGCTGGCACAAGGGCCGGGCCTGCGAGATCCTCGGCATCAGCCGGCCCCGCCTGGATCGGCGCATCAAGGAATACGATCTGCGCCGCTGAGCCGTTTGGCGGCCCCGGAGAGTTGTTCGATTCGTTCCAAGCGCTCCGCCTCGATTGAACGATTCATCGATTCCAACCTGGCCCCGGCTTTCCATTATTGCGCGGCGCCACAAGCAAGGCACTGAAATTAAGGTATATTTCACTAAATCCAGGAAACCCGCAAGATTGGTACGGTTTTTGCGAAAATGCCCTATGCCACAAGGACTAGAGAAGGCCTTCGACATCTCGATCAAGCGGACTTCGGCCCGCCGCCAACGGCGGGCAGGGAGGCGATCGGGTGGCGCGGGGCTTTTTATCTCAAGAGGTACCCAGACATGAGAAATCCATTGCGCACGCCGATCGGCGCCGCCCTGGTTGCGGGATTGGCCCTGGCCGTCCTGGCCGGCGGTGGGTCAGCCGTACGGGCGGCTGATTTCGGTCCCGTCGAAGCCGTCAAGTTCAACGCCAAGAAGGCGGTGTTGGGCAAGCGCCTGTTCTTCGACAAGCGGCTCTCGGGCGATTCTTCGATGTCGTGTTCGACCTGCCACATCCCGGAAAAGGGCTTTTCCGACGGCCTGGCGCTTTCCAAGGCCTATCCCGGTTCCGAGGGCTTTCGCAACACGCCGACGCTGATCAACACGGCCAAGCGGGCAGCCTGGTTCCACGACGGGCGCATCGGCACCAACCTCAACGACGTGACGCGCGAATCGCTGACCGAAGACTACATCATGAACATGGACATGCGCCTGATGCAGGAGCGCATCAAGCAGGATCCGGTCTACGTCAAGATGTTCAAGGAGGCCGGCTTCGGCGAGCCCAGCAACGGCTCGGTGCGCAAAGCCATTCCGGAGTACCTGAAGACCCTGATCTCGCGCAATTCGGCTTTCGACCGCGGCGCGCTGAGCGATGCCGCCAAGAGCGGTTTCGAACTTTTCAAGGGCAAGGCCGGCTGCGCCCGCTGCCACAGCGGCCCGCGCTTCAGCGACGACCAGCCACACAACATCGGCGTGCCCGAGAACCCCGCCATCTGGGGCGATCCCATGCGCCACCACACCTTCGTGGCCTACGCCATCTTCATGGGCGTCGAGAACTACATGAACCTGCGCCGCGACCCGGGCGCCCACGTGCGCCAGCACAAATCGGACGGCTCCGACATCGGCACCTTCATGACGCCGACCTTGCGTGAGCTCAAGCAGACCGCGCCCTACATGCACAACGGCTCGCTGGCGACACTGGACCGTGTGGTCGATTTCTACAACGCCGGTGGCGGCCACGACGCCAACAAGGATGCCGGCCTCAAGCCCCTGGGCCTGAGTGCCGAGGAGCGGCACAACCTGGTGGCCTTCCTCGAGTCACTGTCCGGCGATGCGCTGACCGGCGCCGAGTTCGTCTGGGCGGACAAGATCCCGGCCAACTATCCCGTCATCAAAAACTGGCTCAAGGCCAGGAACTAGGAGCCGAGCGATGAGAGGCAAGACAACGACCACCTTCCTCGCCGCCATCACGGCGACGGCTGCGCTGGCCCTGGCGGGCGCGGCCCAGGCCGATAGCAACCCGCCCCTGGCGGCCCTGGGGCCGCCGCCACCGGCCCCGGCCGACAATCCCTCGACCCCGGCCAAGGTCGAACTGGGCAAGCTGCTGTTCTTCGACACCCGCATGTCGGGCGACGCTTCGGTGGCCTGTTCGACCTGCCACGAGCCGGACCAGGGCTGGGGTTTTTCCGATGACATCTCGCGCGGCTATCCCGGCACCAAGCACTGGCGCAACAGCCAGACGGTGGTGAATTCGGCCTATCTCGGCAAGCTCTTCTGGGTCGGTGCCGCCAAGTCGCTGGAAGCCCAGGCGCCCGGTGCCGCCAAGGGCGCGGTGGCCGGCAACGGCGAAGCTGACATTCTGACGGCGCGCCTGGCTTTCATCCCCGAGTACCGCAAACGCTTCCGCGAGGTCTTCGGTGACGAATGGCCGCTGCTGCGCAATGCCTGGCGTGCCATGGCCGCTTTCGAGCGCACCCTGATCGCCAACCAGACGCCTTTCGACCGCTTCATGCGGGGCGAAAAGGACGCGCTCTCGGAGGAAGCCAAGCGGGGCCTGGCGCTGTTTCAGGGCAAGGCCAATTGCATCGAGTGCCATAACGGCCCGCTGCTCACCGACCAAAAGTACTACAACCTCGGCATCCCGCGCTCGGCGCGCTGGGAGGAGGATGGGCTCTACCAGATCACCTTCCGTTACGAGCAATACGCCAAGGGCGTGACCGAAGAGCTCTATCGTACCATCAAGGACGATGCCGGGCTTTACTATCGCACCAAGCAGCATGCCGATAAGGGCAAGTTCCGCACCGCACCGCTGCGCTATCTGGCCTACACCGCGCCCTACATGCACAACGGCAACTTCTTCGAACTCAGCGAAGTGGTCGAGTTCTACAACGAAGGCGGTGACCAGAACGAGTTCTCGGCCAACAAGACCAAGTTGCTCAAGCCCCTCAACCTCTCGGACGAGGAGCAGGAGGACCTGGTGGCCTTCCTGGATTCCCTGAGCGGCGACGAAATCAAGATCACGTCGCCCAAGCTGCCGCCCTATGCGCCGCTGCCGGCGTCGACGAATTGAGCGGGGATGCAATCATGAAAATCGAAACGCAAACTGCGATTTCCGCCCACCAGGCCCACGACATGGTGGCTTCTGGGGCGGTCCACGAAGGCCACGGCAAGTGCCTGATGAGCCGGCGCCAGTTCCTGCTGACCTCGGGTGCCACCAGCGTCGTGATGGTCAGTGCCGGTCCCGGCCTGGCTGCCGCGCCGGCCGTGGTGTCGGGTTATAAGCGCCAGAAGATCGCCAAGCTGAGCCAGCTCAAGACCGACCAGCCGGTCGATTTCAAATACCCTGACCAGGGAGCCTTCTCGGAATCGATGGTGGTCAAGTTGGGCACGGAAGCCGGCGGCGGCGTCGGTCCGGGCCGCGACGTGGTGGCCTTCAACTATGCCTGCACCCATCAGGGCGGGACTTTGAGCGGCACCTACAAGGGCGACACCAAGTCGCTGGGCGCCTGCCCGCTGCACCTTTCGACCTATGACCTGACGCGCCACGGCATTTTGATCTCGGGCCAGGCCTACCAGAGCCTGCCCCAGGTGCTGCTGGAGTTGAAGGGCGACGATGTTTTTGCCGTGGGCGTCTTCGGGCTGATCTTCGGCCGCTACGACAATCTGTTGGGTTAGGGAGCCAGGAACGATGACAACACCCTATTACATTCCGGAAACCAACGTTCCGCTGCCGCCCAAGGACGCGGACGTCATCACCACCGCCTGCGACTACTGCATCGTGGCCTGCGGCTTCAAGGTCTACCGCTGGCCGGTGGCCGGCAACAACAAGGGTGGCCCCAAGGCCGGCCAGAACGCTTTCGGCGTCGACTTCCCGGTCTCCGCGCTGGGCGAGTGGGTGGCTCCCAACCAGCACAACATCGTGCTGCACAAGAACCAGCCCCACCACATCGTGATCATCCCCGACAAGGCCACCAAGCACGTCAACACGGATGGTGATTCGAGCCTGCGTGGCGGCTGCATCGCGCAAAAGGTCTACAATCCCCAGACGCCGACGCGCGACCGTCTGAAATCACCCTTTATGCGCATCTACGGCATCTTGCAGCCGGTGACCTGGGATTTCGCCCTCGACGTGGCGGCCGAGGTGGGGCGCCATGTCATCGCCAAGCACGGCGACAACGCCTATGGCGTCAAGACGTATTCCTACCAGTACATCGAGAACACCTACGCCATCACCAAGTTCGCGCTCCGCCACATCCGCACGGCCAACTTCACCTTCCATGATACGCCCTCGGACGTGTCGTCGACACCGGGCTTTCGCGACGCCGGCTTCGACAACTTCGGGCCGGCCTACGAAGACTGGATGAACGCCGAAACATTGTTCATGTGCGGCACCGATCCCTACGAGACCAAGACCATCCTCTTCACCCAGTGGATCATGAAGGGCATCCAGAACGGTCAGAAGGCCATCTTCATGCTGCCCCGCCGCACCGCCGGCGTTGCCTATGGCGAGAAGAACGGCGGCCTCTGGCTCGACGTAACCCCGGGCACCGACCTCCTGGTCATCAACGCCATCGCCCGCACCATCGTCGAGAACGGCTGGGAGGATTCGGAGTGGATCAAGAAGTGGGTCAACAACAAATGGGAATCCTCCTCGGGCTTCGGCCAGGGCACGCGCAACACGCCCTGGCAGTGGCGCACCACCTGGGGCAAGTTCCAGACCAAGGGTTTCGCCGACTGGAAGAAGTGGCTCTTGAGCCGCGATGAGTTCAAGGTCGAAAACGCTTCCGCCGTCTCGGGCGTCGCCGCCAAGAAGATCCTGACCGCCGCCGAGTGGCTGGCCAAGCCCAAGAACGGCAAGCGGCCCAAGTCCTCGATCATGATCGAGAAGGGCCTTTACTGGTCCAACAACACCGGCAGCACCGAGGCCATCTCGGCGCTCGGCATTATCGTCGGGGCCGGCGGCCGGCCGGGCCAGGTCATCGGCCGGGCCGGCGGCCATCAGCGTGGCGGCCAGCGTGGCGGCAAATATCCGCGCAACAAGTCGCCCATGAAGGTGCCGGGCCGGCGCCGTCGGGCCCTGGATACCGATACCTGGACCATGGCCGGCCATACACACATGGCCCACGTCATCGGCACCACCTGGATCCAGTCCATGTGCGGCTCGCAGCAACTGGCCAAGCGCTTCCACGAACTGACGCTGGCCAACCCGCATCAGGTGCGTTCCTACGACAAGAGGGACATCATCGAGAGTCTCAAGAAACGGGCCGATTCGGGCGGCATGGTGGTGATCAACCAGGAAATCTATCTGGTCGATCCCATCGGCAACCGTTATGCCGACATCATCTTCCCGGCCGCCACCTGGGGCGAGGACAACTTCATGCGGGCCAACGGCGAACGCCGGCTCAGGCTCTACCAGAAGTTCTACGACGCCCCCGGCGAGGCCAAACCCGACTGGTGGATCATCGCCAACCTGGCCAAGCGCATGGGCTACGACGGCTTCGATTGGAAGAACTCCAACGACGTCGCCGAAGAGGCCTCGCGCTTCTCTCGCGGCAGCCGCAAGGACTTTCACATGGTCAAGGTGGCAGCCAAGCGCGAGGGCAAGACGCTGCACCGGAAGATGGCCGAATTCGGCACCAACGGCATCCAGGGCCCGGTGTTCATGAACGACGACGGCTCGCTGATGGGCTGGAAGCGCTTGCATGACACCACCGCCAAACTGCCCGGTACGGGTCCGGCCGGGGCCAACGTCTTCAACAAGAAGTTGACCCACTTCAACAGCCAGACCGGCAAGTGCAACCTGCAGAAATCGCGCTGGTCGCTGTTTTCCGACTACTGGAACTGGCTGAAGCCCAAGGGCGAGGAAATGTGGTGCACCTCGGGCCGCACCAACGAACGCTGGCAGTCGGGTTTCGACGACCGGCGCCGGCCCTACATCGTGCAGCGCTGGCCCGAGAACTATGTCGAGATGAGCCCCGAGGATGCCAAGGCCCGCGGCATCGAATCGGGAGATATGGTGATGGTCTACTCCGACCGGGTGCCCAGCCTGAAGGAAACCGTGCTCGGTGTCGAAGGCTCGGATTATTCCTTCGCCGGCCAGATGGCCAGGGGCAACGTCGAATTGACCCGGGCGGCGGTGACCGGTGTGGCCATGGTGACGCGCCACATCAAGAAGGGCGTCCTCTATATGGACTTCCTGCACCCGGCCCAGCCGGCCAACGCGCTGGAGGGCCGCATCGTCGATTGGATCAGCGGCAATTATAATTACAAAATGGGCGTCGCCAAGGTGAAGAAGATCGGCGAAACCCCCTACAAGCGTTCCTTCCGCTCGATGTCGTTCGCGCCGCGCGATATCGTGTGAGTCGACTTGCGGGCGGGCTTGGCCGGGATTTTTTCTGGGTCAAGCCCGCCCGATCTTTATGTTCCTTTGGGATTAGAGTGCGATAAGTGATGAACCAGCATGACCCGCTTGCGCTCCAGCACAATGGAACGGCTGACGTCGTGGCCCTGAAGGCCAACGTCGTGGCCGCCCTGGCCGGCCTCCTGGGCCAAGGACCCGACGTGGTGCGCTGCGCCGCCGCCCGGGCCCTGGGGGTAATGGGATCCGAGGCTGCCGTCGAGTCACTGGTGGCGGCCTTGCTGGACGAGGACGAGGACGTGCGCACGGACGCCGCCGGGGCGCTGGCCCGTCTCGGCGCTGCGGCGGCCGACAAGCAGCTTCTGGAAAATTTGCTCGGCGATCCCTGCGCCGACGTCAAGGCGGCCGCCATCCGGGCCCTGGCGGGCTCAAGGAATTCCGACGTCGTGCCTTGGCTGCGCCGCCTGGCGGCTGGCCGTGACGAGGAGATCGCCTGGGACGAAGAGGCCTTTTTCGACCAGGACTGGGACGATTGGGTGGACTTGCAGGTGGCCGCCATCGAGGCCCTGGCCGAAATGGGCGGCACCGAGGCGGTGCCCGATATCGTCGCCGCCCTAGATGACGAATACGCCCAGGACATCACCGAGACCGCCTTCAAGGCCCTGGCGCGCCTGGGCGACGAGGGACTGACTGCGCTCTCGATCTATGCCGAGGGCGGCGACCAGCGCCTGCGCCGGCGCGCCGCGGCGGTCATGGCTACGGCCGGCGGCGAGGTGGCCGAGGCGGTGGTGGCGCGCGCGCTCGGCGATCCCGAGCCGGCCGTGCGCCTGGCCGTGGCCGAGGTGCTGGCCGCCAAGGCGGCCGCCGATCCCCGGCTCGAGGCTTTGCTCGGCGATGCCGATCCCGGGCTGCGCGCCATCGCGGCCGTGCGCTGGGGGGAGCACCACCCGGCCGGCCTGAGGCCGCTTTTCGAGGACCGCTCGGCCGCCGTGCGAACGGCTGCTTTCGCCGCCCTGGCGGCAGCCCCGGCCACTCCCGACGACGAAGGCCTGGCAGATCTCTTGCACCGTAACTTGGCGGCGACGCCGGACCAGGTGCCGGCGGCCGCGGCCCAGGCCCTGGCGGCGCACTTCGGACAGGCGGCGCTCGATGACTTGGCGGCGCTGCTGGCGGACCGGTCCCGTGGACCGGAAGTGCGGCTGGGCGCGTTGCGTGGCCTTGGCCGTCTGGGCCTGGCGGCGGTGCCCGCGCTGAGCGGGCAATTGGCCGATGACGAACGCCAGATCCGCCTCGAAGCCATGACGGCGCTGGCCGGCGTCGCCAAGGCCGAGAGCTGGCCCAACGCCGCCGGCGAGAGCCTGCTGGCGGCCTTGCGCGGCGAGATGGTGGCTGAGCCCGAGCCGGAACCAGAGGCCGAACCCGAGCCGGAACCAGAGCCCGAGCCCGAGCCCGACGAATCAGCCTTCCCGGAATCGACGCTGGCGGCCATCCTGGGCCCCGAATCGCCGCTGCTGGAAGCCCATGGCGAGGTCCGCGGTGGTGCCGAACTGGGTCCCGATGATTTGGAATTCCTCGGCTTGGCCCGCGAGGCCCGGCAGGCCGGCGGCAAGAAGCGGGTGCCGCTGGTGCCCGATGTGGCGACCCACCAGGACGTGCCGCGCTTTGCCGCCAACCTGCTCGGCGATATCGCCCGTGACGAAGTGGCGTTGGCGCTGACGCAAGCTCTGCCGGCCGCCGACCGCGAGTTGCGCATCGAGGCGGCGCGATCGTTGGGCCGCATCGGTGAGGTGCTGGGCGAGCTGCCCGAGGGGGCATTCGAGGCCCTGGCGGCGCTCAGCCAGGATCGTGAGCGCGATCTCAAGCTGGCCGCCGTGCGCAGCCTGGGCCTGGCTCCGCTGGCGCTGGCTGAGCCCTTGCTGCGGGCCGGACTCGAGGACGAGGACGGTTTCGTGCGCCGCGAGGCGGTCTCCGCCCTGGCCCGGCTGGGCCCCGTCGACGGTGCCGTCGACGCCCTTTTGCACGACAACGAGCCCGGCGTGCGCCTGGCCGTGGCGGAGGCGCTTTGCGCCTCGGGCCGCGAGGACGCCCTGGCCCTGCTGATGGATTTCGCCTTTGCCTTCGGCGGCGCCCAGCGCCGCGAGGCCGGGCGGCTGCTGCGCCGCCTCGACGCCCCGGCCGCCAATGCCCGGCTGTTGCAGGTGCTCGAAGACGAAAGCCGCGAGCCGGTCTGGCAGGTGGCCATCGAGATGCTGGAGGAAATCAATGCTTCCGTGGCGGGTGGATAGGGAGGCAAACGAACGATGCCAATGAGGAGAGGATGACAATGAAAGCGCAGACGAAATTAGGCTCTTTGGCGATTGCCGTGGCGGTCGCGGTGGCCTTGGCGGCACCCGCCCAGGCGGCTAAGAAGTACAAGGAAATCGACGTCCAGAACGGCGCCACCATCAGCGGGCGTGTGAGCTTTGAAGGCGCGCTCCCGGCCGACGCGGTGGAGAAGATCCTGATCACCAAGGATCCCAAGATCTGCGGCGAGGGTGAACGCGAAGTGGTCTGGATCGACGTCAAGGACGGCGCGCTGCGCGGCAGCTTCGTCTTCATCAACAAAATAAAAGAGGGCAAGAAGTGGGGCGCCCCGACCGGCGGCAAGTACATCATCGACCAGAAGGGTTGCCGCTTCAATCCCTGGGCCCAGGTGGTGCAGCCCGGCCCCATCACCATCCGCCACTCGGACCCGGGGGCGCTGCATAACATCAACACGCGCGAGATCATCGGCGTGGGCAAGAAGAAGTCGGTCAAGCGCACCATGTTCAACTTCGGCCAGCCCGAGCCCGGCGATATCGAACAGGCGCTGAAGCCCAGGCGCTCAGCCTTCATCGGCATCAACTGCGAGGCCCACAACTTCATGTTCGGCTACATGATGGCACCCAAACACCCCTATGCCGTGGTGGTCGCGGACGACGGCTCGTTCAGCCTTGGCGACGTGCCGCCAGGCAAGTATTCGGTGCGTGCCTGGCATCCCCGGCTCGGCCTCAAGAAGACCAAGATCACGGTGGCGGCCGGAGCCAAGGCGGAAGCCAATTTCGCTTTCAAGGCCAAGTAGCGGCGCCGGACGGGTGCGAGCGGAGAGGACCGTGACGAAGGCGGGGCAGGGGCGAAGCAGGCAGGCGCTGCTGGCGCTGGCGGCGCTGACCCTGGCCGTTCTGGCTGCCTCGCCGGCCTGGGCCCTGGAGGCCAACGAATACCGCCAGGTCCTGGGCCTCGATTCGCGCAAAGTCGTTTGGTTCCTGGCCCAGATGCACCTTTTCTTCGGCGCCTTCGTGCTCGGCGTGCCGCTGTTCGCCGTGATCATCGAAATCGTCGGCTGGAAGAACGGCGACGAACGCTTCGACAAGCTGGCCTACGAATTCACCAGCCTGCTCAGCGTCGCCTATGCCACCACGGCGGCACTCGGCGGCATGCTGGCCTTCGCGCTGTTTACGCTTTACCCGACCTTCATGGGCTTCATGGCCGGAGCCTTCAAGGACGTCTTTTTCGTCTACGCCATCCTGTTTTTTGCCGAGACCTTCTGCCTCTATCTCTACTACTACGGCTGGAAGGCGATGCAGGGGCGGGAGCCTTTCGGAAAAACCCTGCAACTGCTCTTCAAGACGGCCGGCGTGGTCATCGCAGGCCTTGGCCTGCTTTTCCTGTTCGGTCTTATCGGACCCGAGATGCGGGGCGATACCCGGGCCTTCATGGCGCTCTTGTACGTGCTGCCGCTGGGGGCCGGGATATATCTGCTGAAAGACGGCAAGTCGGGCCACATCCTGATCGGCATCCTGCTCAACCTGGCCGGCACCGGCATCATGCAGGCGGCCAACTCGATGGCCGGCTTCATGATGAGCCCGGCCGGCGTCAGCGAGGCCGGCGAGATCATCGGCAGCACCTGGCAGGTCTTCGAGAACGTGCTGGCCACGCCGGTGGCTATCCACCGCATGCTGGGCAATCTCGCCTTCGGCGGCCTGGTGGCGGGATCGTATGCCGCCGTCAAGTTCATCGGCGCCAAAACGGCCGAGGAAAAGGCGCACTACGACTGGATGGGCTACATCGCCAATTTCGTCGCCATCGCCGCCCTGATCCCGCTGCCCTTCGCCGGCTACTACCTGGGCCGCGAGGTCTATTCGACCTCGGCCGTCATGGGCAACAACATGATGGGCGGCGATTTCTCCTGGACCTTCATCATCCAGGCCGTGCTGGTGGGCTCGCTGTTCTTGATCTCGAACTATTACCTCTGGTCCGGCATGACCCGCATCCCGGGGTCCGAGCGCTATTACAAGTTCATCAAGTTCATCCTCTTTGCCCTGATCGTCTCCTTCGCCATCTGGCTGACGCCGCACAACCTGCCGCTGACGGGCTCGGAGGTGGGCGATATGGGCGGCAGCCAATACCACCCGACGCTCAAGTTCCTGGGCCTGATGCCGGCCAAGAACGCGGTGGTCAACCTGATCATCATCTCGACCTTCGTCAGCTTTCTTTTGTATCGCCGCGGCAACAAGGCCGATGCCGTGTCGATCCGGGCCCAGGGGCGGACGCCGATGATCGTCATCGGCCTGGCCGGCGCGGCGGCGCTCTTGATCGTTGGCCAATTCGCCTGGTCGCTGATGACCATGAGCCCGGCCGAGCTCGACCTGCCGGCCGACACGGCGCAGTACTTCCGCACCGTCGGTTGGCTCTTGATCGGCGAATGCGCCATGGTGGTGGTGGCCGTCGGCCTGGCGCTCACGGACCGCGGCAAGTGGGCCCAGGCGCTCTATCTCGCCTACACCGTCTTCAGCGTCGTGCTGTTCCTCGGCGTCTACGGCTTCGTGGTCATGGAGAAGGCCTCGCCCTTCCTGCGCGACGTTGCCGTGGCCCAGTTCCTGCAGCTCATCAGTGCCCTCATTCTGGTCTCCGCCATCGACCTATTCCTGTTCAAGGGCGCTCAGGAGATCGGCCCCCTGCAGTGGGGCAAGATGACCAACCGCAGCCAGTACGCGCTGCTGGCGCTGACCTTCGTCATCACCATGAACATGGGCCTGATGGGCTTCATCCGCTCAGGTTTGCGCGGCGACTGGCACATCTTCGGGGTCATGCGCGACACCTCGGAATGGTCCTACACGCCGACCAACGCCACCATGACCGAGATGGTCAGCCTGGCCGTGCTGGTCTTCATGGTGGGCGTCGCCTTCATGTTCTGGCTGGGCAGCATCGCTGCCAAGAAGGACTAGCCGCATGACCGCCACCATGGCCAGGGTTGCGCTGTTCATGTTTCTGCTGCTGGGCCTTTTCCTGTGGGTCGGCAGCACCATCACGGCCATGACCGGCGGCGACAAGCGGCCCAAGGGCGGCGCCGTCGAGGTCAGCCCCGAGGGCGGCGAGGCCATCTTCTGGGGCAAGGGGCGCTGCTTCACCTGCCACAGCCTGGGCGGCCAAGGGAGCGCCGTGCGCTGCCCCAACCTGGGCCAATTCGGCGACAAGTTCGCGCTGCCCATCGGCGCCCGAGCGGCGGAGCGGGCCAAGGAACGCAGCGCCAAGACCGGCCAGACCTACACGACCACCGATTACCTGGTGGAAAGCCTGGCCGAGCCTGGGGCCTACGTCGTCGAGGGCTACAAGAACGAGATGGCCATCGTCTACGCGCCGCCGATCTCGCTCAATCTTACCGAGATCAAGGCCGTGATCGCCTACTTGCAGAGCCAGGGCGGCGACGTCGACATGGAGGCGCTGAACAAGCCAAGCCCGATCAGCCAGAAGTTCTTCGCCCGCATCAATGCGGCCTCGGCCGCCGGTGGTGGCGATCCCGGTGCCGGCGAGGTGGTCTTCGAGGACAACTGCGCCGAATGCCATGACCTCGGTGGTGAAGACGAGGAGCTGCCGGGTCCGGCGCTTTCGGGCGTCGGCAAGAAGGGCCTCAAGTTCCTGGCCGATGCCATCCTCAGGCCGGCCAAGGAGATCACCAAGGGTTTCGAGACGTATCAAGCGGTGATGAAGGACGGCCGCAAGCACGTTGGCCTGAAAAGCCGTGACGAGGGCGGCGAGGTCGACATCACCAAGGCCAACGGCGACGTCGAGACGCTGGCCAAGGCCGAGATCAAGGAGCTCAAGGAAGACAAGGGCAAATCGATCATGCCCGAAGACCTGATCGAGGCCCTGACGGTCAAGGACTATCAGGACGTCCTCTCGTTCCTGCTGTTGCAAAAGGGCGAGTAAGGCACCATGGCAAAGCTCAGAATCAGTCGCTTCTGGTGGGTCGTGATCACCATTGTGGCGGTCTATGCCTTCGTCAAATGGGGCATTCCGGCGCTCTCGCGGGAAATCACGGCGCTGCCCTTCCCGCTTTCGGTGCCGGGCACCTTGATGTTCATCTACATCGTGCTGACGCTGGTGGCGCTGTTTCTCTTCATCACCTTTTCGGACGACTACCTGGAAGAATTCAGCCGCCCCATCAAGCGTCTGCTGCGCGGCGAATTCGGCGCCATCCCGCGCCTCGTGGTGCTGCTGGCGGTGCCGTTGATCGTCGGCTGGCAGGTTTACGACGTGACCGTGCCCAAGGTCGAGCTGCCCTCGACGCTGCGCATCCAGCACCCCTCGTCGAACTTCCCCAAGAAGTTCGAGAGCATGAACAATCCCTTCGCCAATCCCGATGAAGCCACGGTCGCGGCCTTCATCGAGCAGGCCAAGGACGAGGAGATCGAGTTCATCGCCCAAGTCCAGGGCGACATCGAGGCCTGGCGCGAAGAGATCGATCCAGACAACCCCTACGATTTCATCCCCACCAAGCCCTGGCGTGCCTTTCTCGCCCAGCTCGAAGAGGGCGAGGTCGAGCCGGCCGTGGCCAAGGCGGCGCTGGTGGAGAAGAACCTCTTCGAGGGGCGCGCCCTATATGCCATGAACTGCCGGCCCTGCCACGGCGACAGCGTCGCCGGCGACGGCCCGCTGGCCGACGGCTTCAAGCTCAGGCCGATCAACTTCACCGACAACGGCACCATCGAGACCATCGTCGAGGGCTACACCTTCTGGCGCGTGAGCAACGGCGGCCCCGGCCTGCCCACCGAGGCCACACCCTGGGATTCGGCCATGCCCGAGTGGAAGGTCAGCCTGACCGAGGCCGAGCGCTGGAAGATCATCCTGGCCGAATACGACCTGGCCCAGAAGACGCCGCGCATCCCGGAGAGCCATTGATGGTTTCGCGCATCACCATGGCGCTGGGCTTGGGCCTTCTCGCTTTCGCGGTCTCGCCGGCCGAGGCCGCCGACGTCTCGCAGGATCCCCAGCCCGAGTTCACGGACGAGCTGCGGGCTGAAGGCCGGCAGATCTACTTCCAGCGCTGCAGCTTCTGCCACGGCCTGCTGGGCGACGGCGAGGGACCGGCGGCGCCCTTCATGGACCCCCGGCCGCGCGACTTCACGCTGGGCACCTTCAAGTTCCGCACCACCCAGTCGGGCGAGCTGCCGCAAGATTCAGACATCTTCCGCACCGTCAGCCGCGGCCTCAGCGGCACCGCCATGCAGGCCTTCGACGACGAGCGCATCAAGAACGGCCTCAGCGAGCACCAGCGCTGGGCCGTGATCGCCTACATCCAGACCTTCGCCCAGGAGTTCGACGATGAGGAACTGGACCCGGTCAAGACCGGCAAGGTGGTGGCGCTGCCCAAGGACCGCCCGGCCTATGGCGCCGAAATCGTGGCCAAAGGCAAAGAAATCTTTCTCAAGGCCAAGTGCTGGGAATGCCACGGCAAGTCGGGCCGCGGCGACGGCCAGAAATCCTTCGACCGCAAGGACGACTGGGGCTTTCCCATCCGCATCCGCAACGTCACCCATCCCTGGAAGATCAAGGCCGGCGACCGCGTCGAGGACATCTACATGCGTTTCTCGACCGGCATCAGCGGCACGCCCATGCCGTCTTTCGTCAAGGCCCTGAGCGAGAGCGAACGCTGGCAGCTGGCCAACTTCATCAAGTCTTTGCAGATCCAGCGCACCAGCCACCAGGTGCTGAAGGCGCTGCGCCTGGAGGGCGAGCTGCCCGAGAGCCCGGATGATCCGCGCTGGAAGCAAGCCGAGCCCATGGACGTGATTCTTACCGGGCAGGCCGTGGCGCCGCCGCGCTGGCAAAGCCCGTCGGTCGAGATGGTGACGCTGAGGGCCGTCTTCAATGACAACGAAATCGCTTTCCGGCTGACTTGGGACGACCCCTTCAAGGACACCAAGCACGACGCCGGGCAGGAACTCGACGTCAAGGAGATCAGCGCCAGCGGCATCTACAGTTCATACGTCGACGTCAACGAGTTGGCGGTGCGCAAGCTGGAGACCTATCGCGACGCCGTGGCGCTGCAGTTTCCCGTGAAGCCCACCGAGGGCACCAGGCGGCCGCACTTCCTGCGCGGCTCGGCCTCGGATCCGGTGCATCTCTGGCTTTGGAAAGCCGATGAGGGCGCTGTCGAGGAAGCCGTCGGCCGGGGTTGGCGCCAAGGCCTGAGGCCGCAGCCCGAGGAGCAGCAGCAGGTCGCCGCCAAGGCCGCCTGGGACCAGGGGCGCTGGCAACTGGTGATGAAACGGCCCTTGCGCACCGAGGACAAGAACGACGTCCAGTTCGAGGCCGGCCGCTTCATTCCGCTGTCGCTCAATGCCTGGGACGGCTCCAACGGCGAACACGGTTTGATCATGAGCCTCTCTAGTTGGTATTACGTCTTCCTCGAAGCGCCGACGCCGATCAGCGTTTACCTCTATACCATCCTGGCGATCTTGATCACGGGCGGTCTGGGTTTCTGGTTGATGAGAAAAGCTGAAGCGGAAGACGCCTAGGACGCGCTAGAGTGCGGTCCATCCGTATGGGGAGAGAAGTTTGGGAGAGCGAGTATGAGAATAATTTTTGCCTCATCTTTGGCGCTGGCGCTGAGCCTGGCCGCAAGTGGTCCGGCCCGGGCTGATGCGGCGGCCGGCAAGGCCGCCTTCGCGGCCCAGAAATGCGAGGGCTGCCATTACACCGAAGGGCCGGCCAGGGAGAAGTCGATCGACGATCAGTTGGCCAAGAAGGGGCCTGAGCTGTGGTACGCCGGTTCCAAGTTCCAGGCGCCCTGGCTCGAGGCCTGGCTGCAAAAACCCGATGCCATCCGGCCGCTGAAGTACAACACGCTCGAACAAGAGAACCCCGGCGACCATCCCAAGCTTTCGGGCGGCGATGCCAAGAACGTCGCCGCTTTCCTCATGAGCCTGACCTCGGACGCTGTCAAGGCGGGCAAGGTCAAGGCCAAGAGGAACGCCAAGGGGCGCCTGATTTTCTCCAAGAAAATGCCCTGTTCCGGTTGCCACTCCTCCATCGGCCGCAAGAAGAAAGTCGGCGGCGGGCGTTCCGGCCCGACCCTGGTCGGGGCCGGCCAGCGCCTCAACCCGGACTGGATCCTGGCCTATCTCAAGACGCCCGACGTCTTCAAGCCGATCAAGGCCATGCCCGTGTTCGCCGGTATCCTGGGCGACAAGGACATGCTCAACCTGGCCCGCCACGTGGCCAGCTTCAAGTAGCCCGGCGGGAGGATAGAACCATGAAAAGATTGACCACCGCCGCTGCCTTCTGCACCCTGGCGTTTGCCCTGGCCGTTCCTTCGGCCCAGGCCGCCGATGCCAAGAAGGTCTACAACTTCTATTGCGCCCAGTGCCACGGCACCGCCGGCAAAGGCAAGGGACCCAACGTCACCAAGGACTTTCCCGTCAGCCCGCGCGACTTCACCAATGCCGCCGAGATGGACAAGCTCTCGGACGCCGACATGAAGAACGTGATTCTGGATGGCGGTCCGGCGGCCTCCAAGTCGCCCATGATGCCGCCCTGGTCCAAGACCCTGAAGGGCGACGAGGTTGACGCTCTGGTCGGCTACCTGCGCAAGTTCTGCGGCTGCAAGGGCAAGCAAGGCTAGTAAGGCGCCCGGTGCCGCCGGGGAGGCGGCGCCGCTTCGTTTCAATTTTGGGAGAAGGGAGCCGCCGCGGTCTTGGACACTGCGGCCTTCAGAAAACGAAAAACCACAGAATCAGCACGATCACCACGGCGTTGATCAGCATGCCGGTGAGAATGAAGGTGTCGGCCAGACGTTTCTTGGGGATTTTCATTGAGGTAATGCAGTCTGTGGTTGCTTAATCTATGTGAAGGATATGGTTTCGGAGGCAGGTTAGGTTTCGGGCGCGCAACGATGGCTGGACATGACGATGACTGAAAACAACGGTGCAACAGGCAGTGGATCAGCCAACGCCTGGGCCGGTCCGGCCCTCTTTACGGTCGTTGCCGTGGTCATGCTGGTCTTCTTCTATTGGTTCCTGTCCTAGAGTCAAGGCAGCCTGCAGGGGGGCACAAATGAATAATCCGAGGGATTGCTCATGAAGGACTACGTGGTGCCCTTTGTGGCGGCGTTCGTGGTGTGGGGTCTCCTCTTTCTCGGTCTCGACGTGGTGATCATGAACGCCCAGGGACTGAACCTGATCTATCAGCCGTAGGGGGGACTGGTGACGCACAGCAAGGTTTTGACCGCCTGGCGCCCCTGGGTGCTGGCGGCTCTGGTGGCGACGCTGTTGCTGGCCCTGGTGCCGCTGCTGGGCAGCGCCCTGGATATCGCGTCGCCGGCCCTGGCGGCCGAAGGCGAGGCGGCGGCGGCGGCAAGCGGCGAGCAGGCGGCGGCCCCGGCCGGCCCGACCATCGCGCCGCCCAAACTGAAGAGCACCGACTATCCGGTTGTGGCCGGCGTCAACGGACGCATCTTCGTCTGGCTGGCGGCGCAATTGCACCTCTGGTTCGCGGCCTTCGTGCTGGCCGTGCCGATCTTCGTCTTCATCATCGAAGCCATCGGCATGTACAGCCGCGACCAACGCTACGACAACATGGCCTACGAGTTCATCAAGGTCAGCATCACCGCCTATTCCCTGACCGCCATCCTGGGTGGCCTGTTGGCCATCGGCCTGATCGTTTTCTACCCGCACCTCTTCCAGTACATGTCCGGCGTCTTCAAGGAATCGATGGTCTGGTATGCGGTGCTGTTCTTCGCCGAAAGCGCCTGCCTTTACATCTATTACTACGGCTGGCACTGGCTGCAGGGCGGCTTCCGCAAGTGGGTTCATCTGACGCTGGGGCTGGTGCTGAATGGCGTCGGCACGACGCTGATGTTCCTGGCCAACGCCTGGCTCACCTTCCAGATGAGCCCGGCCGGCGTCGATGCCGCCGGCCTCTATTCCGGCGACGTCTGGGCCGCCATCCACAATCCCTTGTGGAACCCCATCAACCTGCACCGCATGATCGCCAACGTCGCCTACGGCGGCTCGGTGGTCGGCGCCTATGCCGCCTTCCGGTTTCTCTCGTCGCGCACGGCCGAGCTCAGGGCGCATTACGACTGGATGGGCTACACCGCCAACTTCATCGCCATCAGCGCGCTCTTGCCGCTGCCCTTCGCCGGCTACTACCTGACGGCCGAGATCTACGCCTACAGCCAGCAGATGGGCATCACCCTGATGGGCGGCGTCTTCGCCTGGCTCTTCATCATCCAGGCGGTGCTGATCGGCACGCTGTTCCTCTCGGCCAACTATTATCTCTGGTGCGGCATGGGGCGCAGCGACGGGGCGCCGCGTTACAACCCCTATATCAAGTACATAGCCTTCGGTCTGGTGGCCTCGTTCCTGGTCTGGTTCACGCCCCACACCCTGGTGCTGACGAACGAGGAACTGAAGGCTCTGGGCGGGCCCTACCACAAGTACCTGGGGCCGCTGGGCATCATGCCGGCCAAGAACACGGCCGTGAACTACATGATCATCCTGACGGCGCTGAGTTTCCTGATTTACCGCCGCGCCAACAAGATCCCGACGGTAAGCTGGGTCAAGATCGGCAATGCCGTGCAGGTGGCCATGTTCACGGCCGCCGTCGTCAACATCCTTATCCTGGGCGTCTACCACGGCTACTTCACCAACACCGTCTACAAGGTGGCGAGCTCGATCCCCCAGGTGTTGACGACGCTGGTGGTGATCTTCGTCAGTACGCTCATCGACGTCTTCATGTACCGCGGCGCCAAGGACGTGGCGCCGCTGCATTGGGGCCGATTGCCCGAACGCGCCCCGTACGCGCTCTTCCTGCTGGCCGTCTCGTTCACCTGGCTGATGGGCCTGATGGGCTACATCCGCTCGGGCATCCGCCAGCACTGGCACGTGGTCGGCATCTTCCGCGACAACTCGGCCGACGCCTTCACGCCGACCCTGGCGGGCGGTGCCAATATCGTCTCTGTGGGGGTCATCATCTTCCTGGTGATGGTCATCTTCGTCTTCTGGGTCAGCCAGATCAGCGGCCGCAAGACCGAAGTGGCCGGATACTGGAGGACCTAGGCGATGATGAACTTCCTCAAGGTGGCCCTCTTCTCGCTGGTCGTCATCGGCTTTTTCGCGGGCTATTCCAACTGGGGCATCCCGCAGATCGAGCCGGCGGCGCCGCCGGTGGAAGAAGTGCTCGATCTGGGCGCCATGACCATGGACGACTTCATCGCGCTGGGCGGCAAGATCTACAACGGCAAGGGCACCTGCACGCTCTGCCACAATGCCGTCGGCGGCCGGGCGCCCATGCTCGATACCGCCGCCGGCCTGGTTGCCGAACGCCTCAAGGACGCCCGCTACAAGGGCGAGGCCAGCGACGCCGAGGGCTATCTGCTGGAATCGCTGGTCAATCCCTCGGCCTTCGTGGTGGCGGGCTTCGGCAAGAAGGGGACAGCCGATGCCGAAAGCCCGATGCCCGACGTCTCGGGCGGCTCGGTGGGCTTGAGCGAGGTCGAACTGGCGGCCGTGGTGGCCTTCCTGCAGGATCTCGGCGGCACCGATGTGACGGTGGAGATCCCCTCGGGCGCCCAGGCCTCCGACGAAAGCGACGACGAGGAGGGCGAGCCCCGGGCGGCCTACGCCTCGATCGAGGAACTGATCGCCGAGCAGTCCTGCGGCGCCTGCCACAAGGTGGCCGGCGAGGAAGGCGACGTTGGTCCGGACCTCAACGGCATCGGCGCCAAGTACGATCGCGACTACCTGCGCCGTTCCATCCTCGATCCCAATGCCGACATCGGCCAGGGCTTCGAGGCCGACACCATGCCGGCGGAATACGGCACCACCCTCTATGCCCAGGAACTCGAAATGCTGATCGACTACCTGGCCAAACTGAAATGAGCAGGGGCGCGGCATGAAAATTCCCAGGCTCCTGCTGTCGGTCATCACCGTCCTGGTCTTCTACGCCGCCTTCGAGGTGGTCTTCGGGCTGATCCTCGGGCAGCCCATCCCGGCCAGTCTGATGACCATGTACATGTTCTTCGTGGTTGCCGGCGTCTTCATGACGTTTACCTTCACCGAGGAAGGCGGCCGCGAGATGGTGGCGCCGATCAAGGCGCTGGTCGAGGATCCCTCCAAACGCATGGTGCGCAACGTCGTCTTCGTCATCGTGCCGCTGCTGGCCGGTGGCCTGACGTATTGGCAGATGCAGCCCTCCTTCGAGGCGCCGCTGGAGCTGCGTTCGATCCATCCGGCACCGCCCTCGAGCGCCAAGATCTACGGCAAGCGCTACGATCTGCTGACGCTGGAGAACCCGTTGCGCAAGTTCGAGAAGGAGGATCCCGAGAAGTTCCGCGAATTGGTGGCGGCGGGCGCCACGGTCTACATCGAGAACTGCCAGTACTGCCACGGCGACAAGCTCGATGGCCAGGGGCCCTACGCCCAGGGCCTCAATCCGGTGCCGCTCAACTTCCAGGACATCGGCACCATCGCCCAGCTTCAGGAATCCTACCTCTTTTGGCGCATTGCCACGGGCGGGCCGGGCCTGCCCAGCGAAGCCTCGCCCTGGCTCTCGTCGATGCCGGTGTGGCAGAGCTTCCTCAAGGAAGAAGAAATCTGGCAGGTCATCCTTTTCCTTTACGACTACACCGGCCACCGGCCGCGCTCATGGGAGCATGAATGATGGCTGCGGTGACGATGGATAAAGTGCTGCGGGCGCTGGGCGCCGGTATCGTGCTGGCCGCTCTTTCGGCGGGTGCCGCCCTGGCCGCGCCGGGCAATGCCGAGAAGGGCGAAAAGGTCTACCAGTTCCGCTGCCTGGCCTGCCACGGCGACGAAGGCGACGGCCTGGGCCCGGCTGCCGAGCGCCTCAACCCGCCGCCTCGGGACTTTACGCTGGGGATTTATAAGATCAAGACCAGCGCCTTTGACGAAGACGCGCCCAACGACGACGACATCTTCCGCATGATCAAGGACGGCATGCCCGGAACCGCCATGCCGGGCTGGTCGGACGTGCTCAGCGAGCAGGACATGTGGGACCTGGTGGCCTATCTCAAGGTCTTCGCCGAGATCGAGGAGGCGCCGGAGGGCCAGATCGACTACGGCAAGCAGATCGAAAGCTCGGCCGACAGCATCGCCCGTGGGCGTGAAATTTTCCTCGATGGCGAGCGCTGCTCCGAATGCCACGGCCGTGAAGGCCGCGGTGACGGCATCAAGAAGCTCAAGGACGACAACGGCGCCCGCACCTGGCCCAGGAACCTCACCAAGGCCTGGACCTATCGCGCCGACAACAGCGCCAAGGAGATCTTCCGCCGCGTCACGGTGGGTATTCCCGGCACCCAGATGCCGGCCTTCGCCGATCCCAAGTCGAAAAAGAAACTGAGCATCGAGGAACGCTGGCACGTGGCCAACTATGTGGCCTCGCTGGCCAAGACGGTGGAGGTCGTCAATCCCTCCAAGACGGTGATCGTGGCGGCCAAGCTCGAGGGCGCGCTGCCGGCCAAGGTCGACGACCCGAAATGGGCCGAGGCGGCGCCCGTGACCTTCATGCTGGTGCCCCAGATCATCGCCGAGGACAGGTTCTTCACGCCGGCCCACGACAGCATCACCGCCCGCGCCTTCTATAACGACGAAGCGATCGCCATGCTGCTGGAATGGGACGACCGCACCAAGTCCTTGCCCGGGGACGACAAGGCGGCCCAGATCGCGGACGAGGAGCTGAGCTCCGACATGGTGGCCGTGCAACTGCCGGTGACGATTCCCATAAGCCAGGAGAAGCCCTATTTCCTGATGGGCGACAAATCCCATCCCGTGAACTTCTGGCGCTGGTCCAGCGGCGGCAAGGAGGCGTCCCAGGGCGTCGAGTTGATGAACGCCACCGGGCCCTACGAGTTCGCCGAACGCGACGCCGCCAAGACTGGTCTCACGGCCAGCGGCAGCTACAAGGACGGCACCTGGCGGGTAGTCATGACCCGGCCCTTGCGCACCGATGATGCCGAGGGCGACCTGCAGTTCGAGGAGGGCCGCTTCATCCCCGTGGCCTTCGCCAACTGGGACGGCTCCAACAGCGAAAGCGAAACCAGCCACACCCTGACGACCTGGTACTGGCTGCTGCTCGAGCCGCCGACGGGGACGCGGCCCCTGATCACGGCCCTGATCGTAGTGCTGCTGCTGGCGGCGGCCGAGATCTGGTGGGCGCGTAGCGCCCGTGGGTCCGATGCATGACGCCGAACCCGGCGGCTGACGACGAGGAGTTACGGGACGAGGAACCGGTCCGCGGCGTCAAGACGCGTATGATCGGCGCCGGCTTGATCTTTCTCGGCGTTCTCGACAGTCTGCTCAGTTGGCGGGGCGGTTTCGAGCCCAGCCTGTTTCATTGGTTTCTGATTGCCGCCGGCATACTGGTTTTTGCCATCGGCGCGATCCGGCAGAGGCGGGACGCCGGGTCTCCGTCACCCTAGGAGAGTGTCCATGACTGCACCCGCGTCCAGCCAGCCAGCGCTGCAGGACGGTGCCCAGGCGTCGCCGCCCGACACGGCGCCGGTTTCCTTCAAGCGCTTCATCGTCGCCCTCGATGCTTCCGACCATGCCAACCGGGCGCTGGCCGAAGCGCTACGCCTCTCGGCCACGGCCGAGGGTGAGATCACCGGCATCCACGCCTATGCCGCGGCGCTGCATGACCGGCGCTTTCGCCAGATGGAAGGCGGCCTGCCCGAGCGCTACCTCGACGAAGAGGAAATGTCCTACCAGCGCGACGTCCACGACGACCTGATTACGCGCGGTCTCGACATCATCTCCGACAGCTACCACGACCAGGCCGAGGCCGCCTGCGAGACGGCCGGGCTGCCTTATGCCCGCCTCAGCCCCGAAGGCAAGAACGCGAGCCGCATCGTCGAAGCCCTCGAGGCCGGGGGCCACGACGTGCTGGCCATGGGTGCGCTGGGCCTGGGAGCGGTGCCGGGCAGCCTGATCGGCACCGTCTGCGAGCGCGTGGTGCGGCGCTCGCCGATCGATGTGCTCGTCGTTCGCGATGTCGAACGGGCCATCGGCGAGGGGCCGGTGGTGGTCGGCCTGGATGGCTCGCCACAGTCCTTCGGGGCGCTGCTCACGGGCTTCGAGATGGCCCGCCGGCTCGGCGTCGAGCTGCATGCCGTGGCGGCCTACGACCCCTACTACCACTACGTCGCCTTCAACCGCATCGCCGGCGTGCTCAGCGACGAAGCCGGCAAGGTCTTTCGCTTCAAGGAACAAGAACAGCTGCACGAGGAACTGATCGACGAGGGCATCGCCAAGATCTACCAGTCCCACCTCGAGGTGGCGTCGCGCACGGCCAAGGATGCCGGCGTCGAGCTCGTCACCAAGCTCCTGGACGGCAAGCCCTTCAAGGCCATCGAGGCCTATGTCCGTGAGGTCGGCGCCAGCCTGCTGATGCTGGGCAAGACCGGCATCCACGGCGACGCCATGATCGATATCGGCGGCAACACCGAAAACCTCTTGCGTCTCGCGCCCTGCCACGTCTGGATCGGCCAGGCCAGCCACGTACCGGCGCTGGATATCGTCGCCGCCGAAAGCATCAGCTGGAGCCATGAGGCCGAGGCGCTGCTCAACCGCGCCCCCGAATTCGCCCGTGGCATGGCCCGCCAGGCGGTGATCCGCTTTGCCCATGCCCGGGGCAACACCTACATCACGTCGGATCTGGTCGAGCAGGTGGCGGCCAAGATGATGCCCGGCCGGGGCCAGGCGGAGGCGGCCGCGGCCAGCCCGGAAACGGTCTGGAGCGCCGCCGCCGAAGCCGAGCTGGCCAAGCTCGATGATGCCAACCAGGCCGCCGGTGTTCGCCTGCGGGCGGAAAAGCGGGCTCGCCGCGAGGGCGCGGCCGAGGTTGGCGCCGAGCACGTGCGGGCCTTTGTCGAGGCGCCGGCCGCGGCCACGCTGCCTTGGGCCGCGGCGGCGCTGGCCCGGCTGACCAGGGTGCCCGAGGCCATGCGCGATCGCACCCGGGCGCGCATCGAAGAGGTGGCGCGCGAGCAGGGCGCCACCGAGGTCACGCTGGCGATCTGCGAGCTGGGCCTCGAAGAGGCCCGCAAGGCCATGCACGAGGCCATGGTCAAAGGCGGTCACACCAAGACGGTCGAAGACGATTGAGCATGGGAGGCTCATGAACGCCCAGGCCCATATCGCCGAACCTCCCTTCCTGGTTGCCCTCAACCTGACGCGGCGGTGCAACCTGGCCTGCGCGCACTGCTACCTCGATGCCGGTACCCGGAGTGACGGGACGGCCGGCGAGATGGGCACGGCCGAGGTAACGGCGCTGCTCGACGACATCGCGGCGCTGGACGACGAGACCATGGTGGTACTGACCGGCGGCGAGCCGCTGCTGCGCCGCGATATCGAGGATATCGCCCGCCATGGCGCCGATCTCGGCCTGATGGTGGTGCTGGGCTCCAATGGCACGCTGCTCGATGGTCCTCGCGTGGCATCGTTGGCGGCGGCCGGCGTGCGCGGCGTTGGCATCAGCCTCGATTCCCTCGACCCGGCCTACCACGACGGCTTCCGCGGCCGGCCCGGAGCCTGGGAGCAGGCCATGAACGGCATCGACGCCTGCCGCCGGGGCGGGCTCGGATTCCAGATCCACTTCTCGGCCACCGAGGAGAACGCGGCCGAGCTCGACGACATGATCGCCTTCGCCAAAAGTTCCGGGGCGCTGGTGCTGAACGTTTTTTTTCTCGTCTGCACCGGTCGCGGCGAGCGTTTCTCGGGCATCTCGGTGAAAACCTACGACCGGGTGCTGGAACGCCTGACGGAGGCCGCCCACGACGATACGGGACCCCTGGTGCGGGCCAAGTGCGCGCCCCATTTCCGCCGCCTGGCGATCGAGCTCGATCCGGCCTGGGCGATCACGCCGATGCACGGCTACGAGGCCGGTGGCTGTTTGGCCGGCAGCCGTTATTGCCGAGTCACCCCCGAGGGCGAGGTGACGCCGTGCCCCTACATCGAAGAGCCGGCGGGATCGCTCAGCCAGACAAGTTTCGCCGAGATTTGGCAGGGTGCCGAGCTCTTCGCCCGGCTGCGCCAGCCTGAGCTCGGCGGGCGTTGCGGCGTTTGCGAATACCGCCGTGTCTGTGGCGGCTGCCGGGCCCGGCCGGCGGCCCGCGACGGCGACCTGATGGGCGAGGATTTCCTTTGCGGCTACCAGCCCCGGGGCGGTGCCGTGATCGAGCCCCTGGTGCTGGCCGAGAGCGCTCTCGACTGGTCGCGCGAGGCGGAGCAGCGCTTGCGGCGCGTGCCCGCCTTCCTGCGCCGCATGGTGCGCCGCCGGGCCGAGGTTTTCGTGCGCGGCGAAGGCCGACAGCAAGTCGAGGCCGATGACCTCCAGACCCTGGCGCGGCGGCGCTTTGGCGAGGCCGGCCCGCCGCGGCCCGAATTTGACGGAGAGCGCCGTGAGCTTTGACGCAGCCATCATCGGCGGCGGCATCTCGGGCCTGGCCACGGCCGAGGAACTGCGCCGGCGGGGCCGCTCGGTGGTGCTGTTGGAGCGCCAGGTGGCGGCTGGCGGCAAGGCCTTTTCGGAACGCCTGGGCGGCTTTCTCATGGAGCACGGACCCAGCACCGTCGGTGCTCACGTCGCGGCGGCCACCGACTGGTCGCAGCGCCTGGAGTTGGAGACCGAGCGCTGCGAGCTGGGCCCCACCGTGCGCCGGCGCTATCTGGTGGCCGGGGGGCGTCTCGAAGGTATGGCCAGCCATCCCTTCAGCCTGCTCAGCTCGGGTTATCTCTCGCTGCCGGCCAGGCTTCGGCTGCTGGCCGAGGTGGTGCTGCCCCGCGGCCGGGAGGGCGACGACGAATCGGTGGCCCAGTTCGCCCGCCGCCGCTTCGGCCGCGAGGTCGCCGAGCGCCTGGTCGATCCCCTGGTCGGTGGTATCTACGCCGGGCGGGCCGACGAGATTTCGCTGCGTGCCGCCTTTCCGGCGCTGCATGAGCTGGAGCGCCAGTACCGTTCCGTGGTGCTGGGCGTGGCGGCGCGGCGCTGGCGCGGCGGCCGCATGCCGGGCGGCCGGCTGTTTTCCTGGCGCCACGGCGTGGCCAGCCTGCCCCGGGCGCTGCAGCGGAACCTGGGCCAAGCCTTGCGTACCGGCATCGCCGTGCAGGGCCTGGAACGCGGGCGCCGGGGCTTTAGGCTGCTGACGCCAGAGGGTGAGCTTGAAGCCCGGGCCGTGGTCATTGCCACCCAGCCCCACATGACGGCGGCCCTGATCGAGAAGCTGGACCCGACCGCGGCCGAGGCCGCCGCCGGCGTGGCGGCGCCGCCGCTGGCCGTGGTTTATCTCGGCTACCGGCGCCAGCAGGTCGAACACGCGCTCGACGGGCTGGGCTTCCTGGCGGCGGCCGACGAAGGCCGGGCCCTCAACGGCGCCCAATTTTGCTCGACCATGTTCAGCCACCGGGCGCCGGCCGGCCACGTCGCCCTGGCCGCCTATTTCGGCGGTGCCCGCAATCCTGATCTGGGCTTGCTGCCGGCCGACGATCTGGTGGCCTTGGCGCGGCGCGAGTTTGGCGATCTGGTCGGCGCCCGCGGCGAGCCGGTGCTGGCGCGGGTGCGCCACTGGCCGCGCGGTTTGCCGCAATACGCTGCCGGTCACGTCGAGCGGGTGCGGGATTTGGCGGCGCTGCCGCAGCGCCTGCCCGGCCTTTTCCTCACCGGCAACTATTTTCGCGGACCCTCCGTGGCGGCCTGTCTGGAACTTGCCGATGAGACCGCGGCCCGGCTCGACGGCTTCCTCGCCGGGCTAGGCGAGAGCAGCGACCGGGCCCCTATCAAGGCTGCCGCAAGCCGCTGATCGGCGTCTTCGAAGGCCGGAAAGTGACGCCCTTTTTGGGCGTTATTTTTTTGTCTATGCATAAATATTCCATCTTTACCTACCTTTAGACACAATATATGGTATGCCACATGAAGAATCTTGCGTAGCCCATTGTGAAGGGGGAGAGTTCGGATGTCGCTCTTGGAAGAAGCTCCGGCGCCGCTCGGCCACAACAGTATTCCCTGCAGCGAAGAGCTGGTGAGCGACCGTGGGGGACGCAACAAAAAGCTGATTTTTCTTTACGAAATTCGGTCGGAGGCTTTGCAAACCGTCGAGCGCGGCGAGATCGAAGCCGAGCACGAGGAGGACGCCTGGCGGCGCTTGCGCCTGCAACGCCTGGCGCCCAGGCTGCGCTCCAACACACGCATCTGGAGCAAGGTCGATGGCGAAAATGGCGAGCAGCGGAGGCGTTCGAACAAACTGCGGCGCCTGCTGCGCGCCCTGGCCAGCCACCACCGTTGGCTGACCGGCGGCGAGGGCGAACGCGCCGATCTCAGCGGTCTCGACCTGTCACGGGTATCGCTGCGCAATCGCGACCTGAGCCACGCCAACCTGGCCAGCAGCGATCTCAGCGAGGCCGATCTCAGCGGCATCCGCCTGGCCGGTGCCAACCTGGCCGGGGCAAATCTCTCGCGGGCCGACCTTTCGGGGGCCAACTTGCGCGACGTCGATCTCAGCCATGTCAATTTCTGCCAGGCGGTGCTGATCGGCGCCGATCTCAAAGGCGCCGACCTGTGGCGCGCCAACCTCAGCGGCTGCGTCATCGCGCCGGCCAACCTGCACAGCGCGCTGGGCTGCCGCAAGGCGGTGGGGATGCACGAGGTGGAAGCCCCGGTTTCCTGAATTTTCTCTCCATTGTGATATCGTCCTGGCATGAACAGGACAGATCGTCGGCGCCGGAAAAAGCTGGCAACCAAGGGCCGTTTCAAGCCCGGCGACGATCTGACGCCGGCGCTCAAGCAGGCGGCCGACTGGCACCGCGCCGGGCGGCTGGTCCAGGCGGCGGGGATCTACCAACGTGTTCTCGCCGCCGATCCCGATCAGGCCGACGTGCTGCACCTGTTGGCCACCATCGTCTATGAGCAGGGCGATGCAAAACGGGCGGTCGAGCTTTCCCGTCGTGCCGTGGCGCAGGCGGCGGCGAACCCCGACTACCTCAATATGCTGGGTACGGCGCTGCTCGCCCTGGGCCGGCTGCCGGAGGCCGAGACGAGTTTTCGCCAGGCCATCGCGGCGGCGCCGGGCGGAGCCGAATCGCACAGCAATTTTTTGGCTGGTGCTGCGCCGGCAGGGGCGTTTGTCCGAGGCCGAGGAATCGCTCGGGCGGGCCCTGGAACTGGCTCCGGAGTCGACCAAGATCCGCAACAACCTGGGCGTTACGCTCCTCGACCAGGGCAAGCCCGTGGCCGCTGCGGCGATCTTCGCCCAGGTGCTGGAGCGCGATCCGGGCTATGCCGCGGCCCACAACAATCTGGGGCTGGCCCTGCTCGAGCGTGGTGACAGCGCCGCCGCCATCAGCCAGATGCGTCAGGCCATCGCTCTCGATCCCGGACTTGCCGACGCCCATTGCAACCTGGCTTCGACGCTGCTCGGCGAGGGCCGGCTGGATGGCGCAACGGAGCATATCGAGAAGGCGCTGGCCTTGGTGCCGGGCGATACCCGGGCCGAGGAGGTGGCGCTCAGGCACGCTTTGTTTAGCTGTCAGTGGAACCGCGCCCGGCAGCTGACGGCATCGATCGGGGCCGCCACCGATGCCTCCCTGGCGGCCCGGCGCCGGCCCGCCGAAAGCCCCTTTCTCAGCGTCATCCATGATCCCGACCCGCGGCGCAACCTGGCCATCGCCCAAGCCTGGTCGGCCGACCTCAACCAGCGCAGCGCCGCCGTCCTCGCGGGCAAAAAGGATCCGGCCGGATCTGCCCGCTCCGGATCCGAGCGCCTCGTCGTCGGCTACCTCTCCAACGATTTCTTCGAGCACGCCACGGCGCGCCTGATCTCCGGCTTGTTGGAGGCCCACGATGGCCGCCAGTTCGATATTAGGGCCTACTCCTACGGCCCCGATGACGGCTCCGAGCTGCGCCGCCGCATCACTGCCGCCGCCACCGACTTCGTCGACCTCAGGGATTTCGACGACGCCGATGCGGCGCGCCGCATTGCCGACGACGGCGTCGACATCCTGGTCGATCTCAAGGGTTACACCCGGGGCGGACGCCTGGGCATTTGCGCCTGGCGGCCGGCGCCGCTGCAGCTCACGTGGTTGGGCTTTCCCGGCAGCACAGGCGGCGATTTCTTCGATTACCTGATTGCCGACAGCATCGTGGCGCCGCCGGCCGAGGCCGAAATGTTCAGCGAGACCCTGGCTTATCTGCCGGATTGCTATCAGCCCTGTGATGGCGGGCGAGAGCCACCGGGCGCGCCGGACGCGCCGGGTGTGCGGCGGGGCCAGCGCTCAGGGCCGATCTTGGCTTGCCCGAAGAGGGTCTGGTTTTCTGCTGCTTCAACCAGACTTACAAGATCGAGGCGGCGATGTTTTCCCGCTGGATGGCGGTGCTGGAGGCGCTGCCCGGATCGTCGCTCTGGCTGCTCGACGGCGGTCCCGGCTGCCGCGACAGTCTCGGCGCCGCGGCCCGGGCCGCCGGCATCGATCCCGGGCGCCTGCTGTTTGCCCCCAGGATCGCCCAGGCGGCCCACCTCAGCCGCCTGGCCGTCGCCGACCTGGCCTTCGATACCTTCCCCTGCAACGGCCACACCACGACCTCGGACGCGCTCTGGGCCGGTGTGCCGGTGCTGACGCTGGCCGGCCGTCACTTCGCCTCGCGGGTCTCCGAAAGCCTGCTGCGGGCGCTGGAAATGCCCGAGCTGGTGGCTGCCGACCTGGACGCCTATGGCAAGCTGGCCATCAGCCTGGCGGAGGACGGCGAACGGCTGGCCGCCGTGCGCGCCAAGCTGGCGGCCAAGCGAAGGACGGCGCCGCTTTTCGACACGCCGCGCTTTGCCCGCAACCTGGAGGCGCTTTATCGCCAGGCCTGGCAGCGCCAGCTCGACGGCCAGCCGCCGGCGCCGCTCAACCTTGCAGCACCCTGATCGGCTTGCCGGCCATGAAAGCGGCGATGTCTTCCACCATCTCCGGGTAGAAAGTCTCATAGGTCGCTTCGGTGACGTAGCCCAGGTGCGGCGTCAGTACCACGTCGGACAGGCTGCGCAGCGGATGGTCCGGCGCCAGTGGCTCCTCGTCGTAGACGTCGAGCGCGGCGCCGGCGATGAGGTTTTCCTTGAGCGCCGAGACCAGCGCCCATTGCTCGATGATAGGGCCGCGCGAGGTGTTGATCAGCACCGCCGTCGGCTTCATCAGGGCCAACTCCCTGGGTCCGATGGTGCCGCGCGAGCGCTCGCTCAGCACCAGGTGCAGCGTGATGATGTCGGCCGTTGAGACCAGCGCTTCCTTTTCCAGCAACGTGGCGCCGCACTCGGCCGCCCGCTCGGCCGTCAGGTTCTCGCTCCAGGCCACCACGTTCATGCCGAAGGCGTTGCCCACCTTCGCCACCTGGCTGCCCAGCCGCCCGAGCCCGATGACGCCCAGCGTGCGCCCCTTGAGATCGAGGCCCAGCGTGGTCTGCCAACCGCCCTGGCGCATGGCTTCGTGCTCCACCGGAATGGAGCGGCAAAGCGCCAGGATCAGGCCCCAGGTGAGTTCGGCCGTGGGGTGGGCGACGCCGCCGGTGCCCGAGACGGTGATGCCCAATTCGGCCGCCGCCTCGAGGTCGATGGAGGCGTTGCGCATGCCCGTGGTAACCAGCAATTTGAGATTGGGCAAGCTCTCCAGCAGCGAGCGCGGGAAGGGCGTGCGCTCGCGCATGGCGGCGATGGCGGCAAAGGGCTTAAGCCTGGCCACCAGGGCGCTCTCGTCGCTGATGGTGTCGTTGAAGACGGTGATCTCGGCGCCCTCGAGCACGCTCCAGTCGGCGATCCTGAGCGCCAGGTCCTGGTAATCGTCGAGGATCGCTATCTTCATGGCGGGGCCGGGCTCGCTGTCTCAGACAACTTGTTTGTCGCGGCCGGCCCAATAGGGCTCGCGCAACTCTCGCTTGAGAATCTTTCCCGAGTGATTGCGCGGCAACTCGGCCGTGAAGTCGACCGATTTGGGGGCCTTGAAATGGGCGATGCGCTCGCGGCTGAAGGCGATCAGCTCCTCGCTGGTGAGTTCCGCCTCGGGCGCCTTGACGATGATTGCCTTGACCGCCTCGCCCCAGCGCTCGTCGGGTACGCCGATGACGGCGGCGTCGGCCACCTCGGGATGCTGGTGCAGCACGTTCTCGACCTCGGCCGGATAGACGTTCTCGCCGCCCGAGATGATCATGTCCTTGACCCGGTCGTGGATATAAAGATAGCCCTCGTCGTCGACATAGCCGGCGTCGCCGGTGTGGAACCAATCGCCGCGTACCGCCCGGGCTGTATCCTCGGGCAGGTTCCAGTAGCCCTTCATGTTGAGCACGCTTCGCGTCGCCACCTCGCCGATCTCGCCAATGGGCAGCTCCTGGCCGTCCGGGCCGACGATGCGCAGCTCGACGCAGGAATAGGGCTTGCCGCAGGATTTGAGCCGCGGGCTCTGGCTGACGTGCTCGGCCGGCGGCAGGAAGGTGACGGCACCGGTGGTCTCGGTCAGGCCGTAGACCTGGGCGAAGTCGCAGCCGAACACCGGCATGGCCTTTTCCAAAAGCTCCAGCGGCATCGGCGCGGCGCCGTAGACGATCAGCTCGAGGCTCGAGAAATCGGTCTTTTCGACGCCGGGAACCTGCAACAGGAATAGCACCACGGCGGGCACGTAGAGCACCTTGGTGATACCGTCGCGGGGGATCGAGGCCAGGATCTCCGGGGGATCGACCTCGCCTATGATGATGGCCCGGGCGCCGGAAAAGAAGGCCATCAGGCCCCAGGCCGTGCCGCCGATGTGAAAGAGCGGCAGGACCACTTGCGTCACGTCGTCGTCGGACCAGGTACCGAGCTCCTTGGCGCCTTCGTGGACCTGCCAGAAAAGGTTCTCGTGGGTGGTCTCGGTGCCCTTGGGATGGCCGGTGGTGCCCGAGGTGTACATCTGCACGGCGGTGTCGCCGGGCTCGGGCGCGCTGTTGGGCTCGCCTGAACTCTGGCCGGCCAGCCAGTCCTTGTAGCTCGGCCATTCGGTGTGGCCGCCATCCAGCGCGATGATCTCGCGGATCGTCGTGAGCTCGCCCTGGATGCCCTCGACGACCTCGTAGAAGTCCTGGTCCACGAACAACACCTCGGCCTGGGCGTCGTTGATGATGAAGCTGATCTCAGGGGGCGCCAGGCGCCAGTTGACCGGCACCAGGGCGCCCCGGGTCTTGCTGGCGCCGAAGAAGATCTCGAAAAAGAGATCGCTGTTCTTGCCGATCTGGGCCACCCGCTGGCCCGGCCCGATGCCGGCTGCGGCGAGACCGTTGGCGACTTGGTTGGAGCGCTCGTGGAATTGGCCGAAGCTGGTCTCGCGGCCGGCGAACTCCCAGGCCACGCGGTCGGGCCGCAGCTGCGCCTGGCGCCGCGTCATGTCGGCCAGGGTCTCGATCTCCATACCACCGTCCCTCCCCTTGGCGTCTCCAACGGCTGCCGAGTGTACCTCTTCAATCGCCGCTTGCCAGCCCCTCGAACAGCGTCGTGATGCGCTGACGCTGGTTCTCGTCCAGGGTCCCCAGCAAGACCAGCCGACTGCCCGCCGCGGCGTTCGCGGCCTCGCCGATCTGCAAACGCCGCCCGACCAGTTGCACCAGACGCGGCCGCTCGGGGGCCGGGGCAAAACGCACGATGCCTTTGCCCCGCAGCACGCCCGCCGGCAGCTCGGCCAGGGCGGTACGGAATCGGGTCTCGTCGAGGCCGCCGTGCCAGGTCAATTCGACGCTGGCAAAGGGATGTTCGGGCTCGTGATGGTGACCGCCCTGGGGCACCTTTTCGAGGCCGTGGCCGAGCAGCAGCGCCAGCGGCGCCGCCGCGTACTCGGTCTCGACGAGCGCCGCCTCGGGCGCCAACTCGGCCAGCCAGGCCCGAAGCTCGGCCCGCGCGGCGGCATCCACCAGATCGCACTTGTTGAGCAGCACCACGTCGGCTGCCTTGAACTGGCGCTCGACGGTGTCGCTGAGGCGGGGATCGGCGGCGCGTTCGCGGATCTCGGCGGCGTCGGCCAGCACGATGGTGGCGTCGGGGGTGAGTTCGGGATGCAGGATCGCGACCTCGGCGATGGGCCTGGGATCGGCCACGCCGCTGGCCTCCACCAGCAGGTGCTCGGGTTTGTCGGCGCCTTGCATCAGGCGCATGACGGTGATCAAGAGGTCGTCGCCCAACGAGCAGCAGATGCAGCCGTTGGCCAGCGTGATGGTGTCGCCGCCATGCTCGACGATCAAATCCCCGTCGATGGCCAGGTCGCCGAAATCGTTGACCAGCACGGCATAGCGCACGCCGCCGGCCTGGCGCAGCAGGTTGTTCAGCAGCGTCGTCTTGCCGGCCCCGAGAAAGCCGCCGATGACCGAAAGCGGAACCAGGGGTGCCATGACCGGCGGCGGCTAATCGGCGGCGGCGAAGACCCGGCCGCCCAGCACCGTGCCCCAGACCGGTACGTCACGTAGTGTTTCGGGCGCCACCAGCAGTGGGTCGTCTTCGAGCACCGCGAAATCGGCCCGCTTGCCGACCTCGATGGAGCCGATCTCGTGGTCCAGCTTCAAGGTATAGGCGGCGCCCTGGGTGATGGCGTAAAGGGCGTCGGCCGTGCTGATGCGCTCCTCGGGCCCCAGCACCTGGCCCGAAGCCGTCAGGCGATTTACGGCGCACCAGGCGGTAAAAAGCGGCCCCAAGGGCGTCACCGGGGCGTCGGAATGGATGGCAAAGGGCACGCCCCAGCGCTTGGCCGTGTTGGCCGCATCCATGCGCTTGGCCCGATCGGGTCCCAAGGTGGTGGCCAGGTGCTCGTCGCCCCAATAGTAGATGTGGTTGGCAAAGAGATTGACGCAGATGCCGAGGCGCGCCATGCGGCGGAACTGGGCCTCGTCGGCCATCTGGCAGTGCTGCAGGGTGTGGCGGTGGTCGGGCCGGGGCGAACGCGCCAGCACCGCCTCGACGGCCTCGATGGCGAGTTCCGAGGCCTCATCGGCGTTGGCGTGGATGAAGACCTGCAGGCCGCCGTCATGATAGCCGCCGAGCACCTCCTCGAGCTCGTCCGGCGTCACGTTCCAGACGCCGTTGGCGGCGCCGTTGTAGTAACCCGGCCACTTGAGCCGCCCCGTGAAGCCCTGGATCGAGCCGTCGGTGACCAGCTTGACGATGCCGAAGTGGAGTTTTTCGTGGTTGAGCTTCTTGAGCTCGTGCACCCTGGCCACGCCATCACGAGCCGGCATCGAGGAGCCGCCGAAAGCCGGCACGATACGAAAACGAAAATCCTCGCGCCGGGTGCATTCGAGCATGCTGGCGACGGCCTCGTCGGGGGCTGCGTTGTAGAGATCGGTGGCGGTGGTGACGCCGGTCTGGCAGGCGATGCGGCCGAAGTTCTCCAGCGACTGGGGCTCGCCCACCTCGGAGAAATAATCCACCCCCATGGTGCTCAGCGCCATGAACTTGGCGGCCATCTCCTGCAATTCGCCGTTGGGCTCGCCGGCCGCGTCCTTGACGATGCCCTCGACGTTGGTGGCGGCCGTGATGTTGGCTCCCTCCAGGACCGCCGAGTTGACGTTCATGATGTGGAAGTTGGAATGCACCACGGCCACCTGGCGGCGCTGGGAGACGGCGTCGAGATCCTGGCGGTTCATGCGCCGGCCCTCGAAATAGATGGGATCGAAGCCCCAGGCCACCAACGGCGCGTCTGCGTCCGGCATTTCGCTTTCCACCTGGCAGAGCCGCTCGACCACCGCCTCGATGCTGGTCAGGCCTTCGTGTAGCTGGCCGTCGGGTCCCGTGCGGGCATGGAAACCGGCGTACTGGTAGCGCCAGATGCTGCCCTCCATGAGGTGGCAGTGGCCTTCCACGAACCCCGGCAGCAGCACCTTGTCGGCAAAGCGCTCATCGAGCGTGTAGTCGCCCCAGCCGGCCAGCTCGTCGAGCCGGCCCACGCCCAGGATACAGCCCTGGCGCACGGCCACATGGCTGGCCTCGGGCTGGTAGCGGTTCATGGTGATTATTTTGCGCGCGCTGAAGACGGTGGTCTCGCCGGACATTCTTCTTCTCCGCAAACTGGGGATCGGGCAGTGTGTGCCGCCGCCGATCATGAACCTAGGACCAAGCCGCCTCAAGCGTCTGGTCCAGGGGCTTGGGCGCGGCTATATTTGGCGCCCCGTGAACCAGCATGCCGGAGAATCCCTGTGAAGTTCGATACCAAAGTCGTGCGCGCCGGAATCACCCCCGACCCCACCACCGGCTCGATCGTGCCGCCGATCTACGAGACCGCCACCTACGTTCTGCCCGAAGTCGGCCGCGACAAGGGTTTCGACTACACGCGCTCCTCCAACCCCACGCGCCAGGTGCTGGAAGCCAACCTGGCGGCCATCGAGGGCGGTGCCCATGGCATCTGCTTTTCCTCGGGCATGTCGGCCGTCGACACCTGCCTCAAGCTCTTGAGCGCCGGCGACCACGTGGTTTGCTCCGACGACGTCTACGGCGGCGTCTCGCGCCACTTCAACAAGGTGCTGGCGCGCTACGGCCTGACCTTTACTTACGTCGATTCATCGAGCGCCGACCTGGTGCGACAGGCCGTGCGGCCCGAGACCAAGATGCTCTGGGTCGAAACGCCGACCAATCCGCTGCTCAAGGTCACCGACCTGGACGCCATGTCGGCCATCGCCAAGGAACATGACCTCTACTTCGGCGTCGATTCGACCTTCGCCACGCCGGTTTTCCTCAGGCCGCTGGAGTTCGGCGCCGACATCGTCATGCACTCGACCACCAAGTACCTGGCCGGCCACAACCAGATCATCGGCGGCACCCTGATCACCAACCGCGACGACCTGCGCGACGAGTTCAAGTTCATCCAAAAAACCATCGGCGCCGTGCCCAGCCCCTTCGACTGCTGGCTGACGCTGGCCGGCATCAAGACGTTGCATTTGCGCATGGAGCGCCACGCCGCGAACGCCCAGAAGGTGGCCGAATACCTGGAAGCCCACGCCAAGGTGGCCTCCGTCAGCTACCCCGGCCTCCCCTCCCACCCCCAGCACGCCGTGGCCAAGGCCCAGATGTCGGGCTTTTCCGGCATGATCTCGTTCGAGCTCAAGGGTGGTATTCCGGCCGGCACGACGCTGATGAACACGGTCGAGCTTTGCGCCCTGGCCGAAAGCCTGGGCGCCGTCGAGACCATGATCACGCATCCGGCGACCATGACCCACGCCGAGGTGCCGGCCGAGGACCGTCACGCGCGTGGGCTAAGCGACGGCCTGGTGCGCTTGAGCGTCGGCATCGAAGACGCCGACGACATCATCGCCGATCTCGATCAGGCCCTGGCGGTGGCTTAAGCCGCGGGGGCGGCGCCCCTTATTCGCCCTCGAATTCGCACAGCGTCATCACCTTGACGTCGAGCGCTTCGAGCCGTTGGCGGCCGCCGATGTCGGGCAGGTCGACGACGAAGCAACACCCCACCACCTCGCCGCCGGCCTGGCGGATCAGCTTGACGGCGGCCTCGGCGGTGCCGCCGGTGGCGATCAGGTCGTCGACCAGCAGCACCTGATCGCCGCGGCGCACCGCGTCCTGGTGCATCTCGACCTCGTCGGTGCCGTACTCCAGCTCGTACTCCTCGGAGAAGGTCTTGTGCGGCAGCTTGCCTTTCTTGCGCACCGGCACGAAGCCGACGCTCAATTGATGGGCCACGGCGCCGCCCAGGATGAAGCCCCGGGCCTCGATGCCGGCGACCACGTTGATGCGCTGGCCGGCATAGGGCTGGACCAGCTCGTCGACCACCTTGCGGAAGCCGAAGGGGTCCTGGAGCAGCGTCGTGATGTCGCGGAACATGATCCCGTCCTGGGGGTAGTTCGGGATGGTGCGGATACGGGATTTGATCGGCATGGTCGCCTCCGGGCCGGCCTTCAGGCGCCCAGCACGCGGCCGGCGACGGCGTCGAGCTTTGCCGCCAGGGCCGGATCGCGCGCCTCGGGCTGGGTGATGATGGCGAATTCGAGCGCCCTGTCGCAGCCCGCCGGGCAGGCCTCGGGGCGGCTTGCCAGGGCCGGTGCGACTTCCGCGACCAGGCTGCGGGCGTGCTCGGCGTTGGCCAGCAGCACGCGGATGATGTCGGCCACCTCGACGTTGTCGTGGTCGGGGTGCCAGCAGTCGTAGTCGGTGACCATGGCCACGGTGGCATAGCAGATCTCGGCTTCGCGGGCGAGTTTGGCCTCGGGCATGTTGGTCATGCCGATGACGTCGCAGTTCCATGAGCGGTAGAGGTTGGATTCGGCCAGGCTGGAGAACTGCGGCCCCTCCATGGCGAGGTAGGTGCCGCCGCGCACCATGTCTACGTCGCAGGCCTTGGCGGCGGCCTCCAGGGCATCGCCGAGCCGGCTGCAGACCGGGTGGGCCATCGAGACGTGGGCCACCAGGCCGGAGCCGAAAAAGCTTTTTTCGCGGGCGAAAGTGCGGTCGATGAACTGGTCCGCCAGCACGAAGCGGCCCGGCGGCAGATCCTCGCGAAACGAGCCGCAGGCCGACACCGAGACGATGTCGGTGACGCCGGCGCGCTTCAGGGCGTCGATGTTGGCGCGGTAATTGACCTCGCTGGGCGGGATTTTGTGGCCGCGGCCGTGACGCGGCAGGAAGACCAACTCGGCATCGCCCAGCCGGCCTTGCAAGAGGGCGTCAGAGGGCTGGCCGAAGGAGCTTTCGACGCTGACCCATTCGGCCCCAACGAGTCCCTCGATGTCGTAGACCCCGGAGCCTCCGATGACGCCGATTCGTGCTTTCGTGCCTTGATCGCCCATTCTGCCGCCCTATTGATTGCCGATTGCCAAACCCGGGCGGCAGATTAGCGGGGAAAACCCAGCCCGACTATGCCCTAATGCACGTCGGCCCAGACCCGGCGCTTGGTCAGGTAGAAGAGCCCGGTCAGGATGATGAGAAAGATCATCACCTTGAAGCCCAGCCGCTTGCGCGCCTCGAGGGTGGGCTCGGCCGCCCACATCAGGAAGTGGACCACGTCGTGGGACTGCTGCGCCACGGTCGCCTTGGTGCCGTCGGCGTATTCCACGCCCTCGTCGAAGATGGGCTCGGGCATGGCGATCTGGTGCCCCGGGAAATAGGGGTTGTAGGCCATGCCCTCGGCCAATTCCACGCCCTCCGGGGCTTCGCGGTAGCCCGAGAGCAGCGAATAGATGTAGTCGTGAAAGCCCGGTCGGGCCTTGACGATGAGCGAAAGGTCCGGCGGCAGGGCGCCGTTGTTGGCCGACCGGGCGGCGTTGGCGTTGGGGTAGGGATCGAGGAAATAGTCCGAAAGCCGGGCCGGCCGGTCGAACATCTCGCCCTCGTCGTTGGGCCCGTCCTGGACCTCGAACTCGGCGGCAAAGGCCTTGGCCTGGTCCTGGCTCAGCCCGATCTCGGTGAGATTCCGAAAGGCGATGTATTCCAGGCCGTGGCAGCCGGCGCAGACCTCCTGGTAGACCTGCAGCCCGCGCTGCAGCGCCGCCCGGTCGAAAGTGCCGAAGAAGCCTTCGAAGGTCCAGCCCGGCGATTTGGGTTTTTCGACCACGCCCGAGGCCTGGGCCGGGGCGGCGGAAAGCGCCAGGGCGGCCAGAGCCGCCAGCAGCGTGGCCTTCATGCCGAGCGCCTTCATGGCCCCGCCTCCGCTTTGGCGGCGTCCGGTTTTCGCGCCTTGTCGAGCACCGCCTGGGCGATCGAATCGGGCAACGGCTTGGGCGTTTCGAGCCAGCCCACCAGCGGCATGACGAGGAGGAAATGGGCGAAATAGTAGGCCGTGGCGATGCGTCCGATGAGCACGTAGTAGCCCTCGGCCGGGTTGGCGCCGATCCAGCCCAGCACGATGCAGTCGATCACCAGGATCCAGAAAAACTGCTTGTAGATGGGCCTGAAGGTGGACGAGCGCACGCGCGAGGTGTCGAGCCAGGGAATGACGAACAGCACCGCCACCGCGGCAAACATCAAGATCACGCCGCCCAGCTTGTCAGGCAAAGCGCGCAAAATGGCGTAGAAGGGCAGGAAATACCATTCCGGCACGATATGCGCCGGCGTGGCCATGGGATTGGCCGGAATGTAGTTGTCGGGATGGCCCATGTAGTTGGGCCGGTAGAAGACGAAATAGGCCAGCACCAGCAGGAAGACGCCCAGCCCCACCAGATCCTTGGTGGTGTAGTAGGGATGGAAGGGCAGGGTGTCCTGTGGGCCCTTGATCTCGATGCCGAGCGGATTGTTCGACTTGTGTACGTGCAGCGCCCAGATGTGCACGATGACCACGGCGGCGATGACGAAGGGCAGCAGGTAATGCAGGCTGTAGAAGCGTTTGAGCGTCGAGTTGTCGACGGCGAAGGCGCCCCACAGCCAGATCACGATGTCCTCGCCGACCAGCGGCACGGCGGAAAACAGGTTGGTGATGACGGTGGCGGCCCAGAAGCTCATCTGGCCCCAGGGCAGCACGTAGCCCATGAAGGCCGTGGTCATCATCATCAGCAGCAGGATGACGCCCAGCCCCCAAAGCAGCTCACGGGGATACTTGTAGGAGCCGTAATAGAGGCCGCGGAAGATGTGCACGTACATGCAGAAGAAAAACAGCGCACTGGCGTTGGCGTGGATGTAGCGGATCAGCCAGCCATAGTTGACGTTGCGCATGATGTGCTCGACGCTGCCGAAGGCGAGGTCGGAGTGCGGCACGTAGTGCATGGCCAGCACGACGCCGCTGACGATCTGGATGACCAGGGCGATGCCGGCCAATGATCCGAAATTCCACCAGTAGCTCATGTTCTTCGGCGAGGGATAGTTGGTGCCGACCGAATCGTTGATGAAGGTGAAGATCGGCAGCCGGTACTCGATCCAGTTGACGACCGCTTGTGTGATACCGCGGGATGCCATGATCCGCCCCTAACCCAGCTTGACGGTGGTGTCGTCGAGGAACTCATATTTCGGCACCTCGAGGTTGGTCGGTGCCGGCCCCAGGCGGATGCGGCCCGAGGTGTCGTAGTGCGAGCCGTGGCAGGGACAGAACCAGCCCCCGAATTTGCCCTTGGGCTCGGTGTCCTTCTGGCCCAGCGGCACGCAGCCGAGATGGGTGCAGACGCCGACCATGACCAGCCACTGGGGTTTCTGCACGCGCTCGGCATCGCTTTCGGGATGCGGCAGCTCGGCGCCGTCGTCGGCCCGGGCCTGGGCGATTTCCTTCTCCGTGCGGTAGCGCACGAAAGCCGGCTTGCCGCGCCACTTGACGGTGATGGCCTGGCCCGGCTCGAGGGGCGAGAGATCGACCTCGATCGAGGCCAGCGCCAAGACGTCGGCGGTGGGATTCATCTGGTCGATGAAGGGCCAGGTGGCCAGGGCGGTGCCGACGGCGGTGAAGGCGCCGGTCGCTATATAGAGGAAATCACGCCGGGTGGTGCCCTCGGCGGGATCGGAATCGGGTGTTGTGGTCGACATCAACTAACCATCCAATGGCGGGCCATTCAGCCCCGGGGCTGGAGTTGGGCGCTTTTTTTTCATGAATCCGGCGCCATGTCCAGAGTCCCAGGCCGTGGCGGGTGGCGGCCTTTGAAGCCTGTCCCCACTCGGCGATTGTTCTAAAGTGCAGGTCCTGCCCGAGGAGATGCCATGGCCACGGCAAAAGGCGACAAACAACGCCTCCAGGCTCGGACCCGGTTCTAGAGCATGTCGAGGACGAATTCAGCGCTTGCCCCCTGCCGCCCGGCGCAAAATGGCCCTGAGGCCGCGCCGATATGTCCCTGTGGCGCCCCTCCCCGTCCCGGGCACGGCGGAACATATTTCCGGGCGTCTGGGCAAGGCTTGGCCGAAGGGTCGGTTCTTGCCCTCGGCAGAATTTTCAAGACGTTGATTTTAAACGATTTTTTGCTGGCACGGGGCTTGCTAAATAGGTAGCGGGCAGTGGGCTTATTCGAGCCGCAAACGGTCCACGGCCCAGGGAAGACCCATCAGAGGTCATCGCACCAAGATAGGGAAAGACCCATGACATCCACCCCAGCCAACGCCGAATGGGCGTATCAGGCGTCAGCGCGCAGGATCCCGACCGACTATGTCGCGACGGTCCAGCCGATGGCGTCAGCGGCTCCCGAACCTGAACCGGGCAACCGGTATCAGGGCATCGTCTCGCGCTACAATGTGGGCACGATGACCGGGACCGAAGCAGTGCGGTTCGCCAACGACCTCATTGCGACGGGCGTGGAAGAAACCGATGCCCTTGCCGTCACGCTGCCCATCACCAGCCGCAACCTGTTGCTGTCGGTGGGTAAGGCCAGCACGGCTCCCAAGACCGAGAACTGGAACGACGTGGTGCGCCATCATCAGGCCCAGCACGAACTGGCGCAACGACGCGCCAGCAAGAATTACGCGTATCAGCTCGAGCGGCTGATCACGCTGGCTCAGGACCTGCAGGAGGCTGAAGCAGCCTGAGCCACCTTGCCGCCTCCCCAGACGGATACCAAGGGCCGGCTAAACGCCGGCCTTTCCTTTTGCGGCTGCCACCAGCACCAGGTTCTCCAGGCAGGCTTCCCGCCCGGCCTGAAAGTCACCGTCGAGCCACCAGTCCTCGGCGGCGGCCAACAGGCAACCGACCTGGGGGCCAGGGCTGATGCCAAGCGCCAGCACATCGTCACCGTCGACGGGCAGAACCGGCACCGTCCAGTCGTTGGCCAGGGCCAGATGCGCCGCCCAGCGCCCGTCTTCGGGACGTTCGGCCCAGCGCAGGTAGGCGGCATCGGCAAAACCCTCGGCCCCCAGACCATAGACGGCCCGGCGCGCACCTGCCGGGTCGAGGTCGGTCTCCAGCGTGGCCTCGGCCAGGGCCCGGAGCCGCTCGCCCTGGGCCCGCGAGAGCTTGAGGCGGCGGGCCAGGCTTTGCGCTCCAGCGCCGTCGACGGCCAACAGCGCGCCCAGGCGGCGCAGCGGGTCGGGATCGTCGCCATCCAGCCCTACCAGCCCGGCCAGGCGCCGCAGCCTGCGCGCCTCGGGCACTATCTCGGCCAGGATGTCGCAGTCCGCCATGACATTCAGCGCCGGCCCCGGATCCCGGGCCGCCAGCAGCTTCAAAAGCTCGGCCGCCACCCGTTCCGCCGACAGCCTCGACAAGCCAGCCCGGGCCTGACGGCAGGCGGCCAGGGCCGCGGCATCGATGGGCGGCCGGCCGAAATGGGCGTAGAAGCGGAAAAAGCGCAGGATGCGCAGATAATCCTCCTTGATGCGCTGTTCGGCCTGGCCGACAAAGCGCACCCGGCCGGCCTCGAGGTCGGCGCGGCCCTGGCAAGGGTCGTAGAGCGTGCCGTCGGCATCGAGGTATAGCGCGTTCATGGTGAAGTCGCGGCGCCCGGCGTCGGTCAGCCAGTCGCCCTCGAAGGCCACCTGGGCGTGGCGTCCGTCGCTTTCGACGTCGCGCCTGAGCGTCGTGATCTCGAAGTGGCGCCGGCCGCTGACGGCGGTGACGGTGCCGTGCTCGAGACCGCTGGGCAGGGCCTTGAGGCCGGCCGCCGTCAGCCGTTCCATGACGCGCTCGGGCGGCTCCGGGGTGGCCAGGTCGATATCGCCGTCAGCCGGCACCGGCCTTCCCAGCACGGTGTCGCGCACGGCGCCGCCGACGTAGCGCACCGGGGCGCCGCCGGCCGTCAGCGCCGCCATCACTGCCGTGCTCTCGGCCGCCAGCATCCAGGGCGCGGGCGCCAGGCGGTCGACCGGCTGCATGGGGCTCACTACTTCCTGCTGCCCGGGACGATGCGGCCATCCTCGAGCCGGGCCGGCGTGTAGTCGCCCTCGATACTGTCGACGGTGGTGAAGCGGACGATGAAAAGCGAGGCGATCAACAACACCACGCCGACGATGGTCAGCCACATCCAGGGTGCTTCGCGCCAGCCCTGTTGCTGGCCGTGGCGGCGCAGCCGGCCCAGCCCTATCCACAGCCCGTAGGCCAGGAAGGGCAGCAGGAAGGGAATGGCGTACTTGAGGATTTTCCAGATCATGGCGCCGCCACTTTGCCGTGGAGTTTGCCGTAGAGGTTGACCAGCATGCCCGCCGTGGCCCCCCAGATGAAGCGTTTTTGGTAGTTGATGACATAAAACTGCCGGCGCTGGCCCTGCCAGATCTGGCTGCGGCGTTCGTGGTTGGCCGGGTCGAAGACGAAAGCCAGCGGCACCTCGAAAACCTCCGCCACTTCGAAATCGTCGAGCTCGAGGGTATAGCCGGAATCGACGAAGCCCACCACCGGCGTGATGCGAAAGCCGGTGCCGGTTTCGTAGGTGTCAAGGAACCCCAGAATTTCCACCAGATCGGGCTGGATACCGATCTCCTCGTCGGTCTCGCGCAATGCCGCGGCCACGGCGTCGGCGTCGACGCTCTCGATGCTGCCGCCGGGGAAGCTGATTTGGCCGGCGTGGTCGTTGAGATGTTCGGTGCGCTGGGTCAGCAGGACCGAGGTGCCGTCCCGGCGCTCGACCAGCGGCACCAGCACGGCGGCCGGCTTCATGGCGCGGCCGTCGAGGCTTGAGCGATAATCGGGATTGTGATCGAAATCGCCGCGCAGATCGCCGCTGCCGCTGCCGCTGTCCGCGTCGTCGAGGGGATGGAGGCTGCTCTCCAGGCGCACACGTAGATCCCGCATAGGGCTAGTCATCGAGCCGGCCCAGGTCGAACCAGGTGCCGGCGCTCCGCACCGCCAGCACCGGTCCCTGGGCGCCCGGGCGCTCGATGCCATGGTCGACCAGTTGGTAATAGACCGCCCGCCCGATCAGGGCCTCGAGGCCGTCGCGCACCAGCACGTAGGGTGCCGGCCCGCCGCTCACGGCTTCGTGATCGACGCGGATGGGATGGCGGGCATCGGCCGTGACCTCGTCGTCCAGGTTGGTGCGGAAGGTCAGGCGCTGGCCCTGGCCCTGGCCCGTGACATTGAGTTCCACCGCCACGAAGGGCGCGTCGTCGACCTGGATGCGGCCCTTCTCATAGGGCGTCTCTAGGTAGTAGTGACCGTCGTTTTCACGCTTCAGCACGCTGGCGAACAGCTTGACCAGTGGTTTGCGGCGGATCGGCGAAGCGTGATAAAACCAAGTTCCATCGCGGCCGATGCGAATGTCGATGTCAGCCCACATTGGCTCCCCGGGGGGAGCGGCAGTAGGCCGACGTCCACCGCTTGCTGCGGGGCCCATTTGATCCCCGTGCAAAAAAGCCGCCCAGGCGGCGGCATCGCTGGGTGTTTTCGACATGGCCGTCATTTTCGTGGCGAATTCGGAGGTAACGGTGAGTATACCCGACCAGACCGAGACGGCCAGCGCCCCGGCCGCGGCCCCGGCGCCGGCCTCCTCGACGATGGCCACCGGCGCCGATCTGGCGGCCGAGATCGAACGCCTGGGCGAGCGCCTGAAAGCGGTGCGGGCAAGCATCGGCCGGGTCATCTTCGGCCAGGTCGAGGTCGTCGATGAGACCCTGATCACCCTGCTGGCCGGCGGCCATGCCTTGCTGATCGGCGTGCCCGGCCTGGCCAAAACGCGACTGGTGGAGACCCTGGGCACGGTGCTGGGGCTGAGCGAGAAGCGGGTGCAGTTCACGCCCGATTTGATGCCGGCCGACATCATCGGCTCCGAGGTGCTGGAGGAGAGCGAGAGCGGCCGGCGCTCGTTCCGTTTCATCTCCGGGCCGGTGTTCTGCCAGTTGCTGATGGCCGACGAGATCAATCGCGCCAGCCCGCGCACCCAATCGGCGCTGTTGCAGGCCATGCAGGAGAAGCAGGTCTCGGTGGCCGGGCAGCGCCACGACCTGCCGCAGCCTTTCCACGTCCTGGCGACCCAGAACCCGCTCGAGCAGGAGGGCACCTACCCGCTGCCCGAGGCCCAGCTCGACCGCTTTCTCATGCAGGTCGACGTGGGCTATCCCGACCTGGCGGCCGAGCGCGAGATGTTGATCGTCACCACCGGCATGGCCGAACAGACGCCCGTCGAGGTGATGAGCGCGGAAGACCTGATGGCGGCCCAAAGCCTGGTGCGCCGGGTGCCGGTGGGGGCGGCGGTGGTCGAGGCCATCCTGACCCTGGTGCGGGCCGGCCGGCCCGATCAGAGCGAGCTCGACGAGGTGCGGCGCCACGTCGCCTGGGGCCCCGGCCCCAGGGCCAGCCAGGCGCTGATGCTGGCGGTCAGGGCGCGGGCCATTCTCGATGGCCGCCTGGCGCCCTCGCTCGATGACGTCGTGACGCTGGCGCCGCCGACCTTGAGGCACCGCATGGCCGTCAACTTCGCCGCCCGGGCCGAGGGCGTCAGCGTCTCCTCGGTCATCGAGCGGCTGATCGATCCTTTCCGTTAAGCGGGTGGGGGGCAGCGCCATGCCAACGGGCATGCGCCAGCAAGCCGAGCAGCTTGCCGCCACCTTGCCGCCGCTGCTGGTGGCGGCCGAACGCGTTGCCGCCACCGTGGCCCAGGGCGTCCATGGGCGCCGCCGCGTCGGCCAGGGCGAAAGCTTTTGGCAGTTCCGCCAGTACCAGCCCGGCGACGAGGTGCGGGCCATCGATTGGCGCGCCACGGCCAAGTCGGAACGCGTCTTCGTGCGCGAACACGAATGGGAGGCGGCCCAGAGCGTCTGGCTGTGGCCCGACGCCTCGCCCTCGATGCACTATGCCTCGGCCGGCGCCCCCGTCGCCAAGGTCGAGCGGGCGACGCTGCTCACGCTGGCGCTGGCGGCGCTGCTGCTGCGGAGCGGCGAGTTCGTCGGACTGTTGGGCGTCGACCGGGTGCCGACCTCGGGCCGGGCGGCGCTGGCCCGCCTGGCCGCCAGCCTGCACGCCCGGGCCGGCGCAGGCCCCAGCCTGCCGCCCGCCGAGCCCCTGCCGCGCTATGCCCGGGTGGTGCTGATCGGTGATTTCCTGTCACCGGTCGCGGACATCGAAGAGTGCGTGCGCCACTTTGCCGCCAACGCCGTCGACGGCCACCTGCTGCAGCTGCTGGACCCGGCCGAGGAGGATCTGCCGTTCACCGGCCGCACCCGCTTCGAGGGACTGGAGGGCGAGCCGAGCTACCTGGTCAGCCGGGCCGAGACGCTGCGCCAGGCCTACGGTGCCCGCCTGGCGGCGCACCACGAGGACCTGCTGACGCTGAGCCGGGGCGTCGGCTGGACGCTGGCCCGCCACCGCACCGATCGGGCGCCGGAAACGGCGCTGCTGGCGCTCTACCAGGCGCTGGCCGGCAAGGAATAGGTAGCCGTGCTCAGCCTCGGAACCCTGGCCTTCGCCACGCCCTGGATGCTGCTGGCCCTGACGGCGCTGCCGCTGCTTTGGTGGCTTTTGCGCCTGACGCCGCCGGCGCCGCGCCGCGTTGTCTTTCCCGCCATCCAACTGCTGCGCGGGCTGGTGGCGCCGCAGGAGACGCCGCATAGCACGCCCTGGTGGCTGTTGCTGCTGAGGTTGCTCATCGCCGTGCTGATCATCGCCGCCCTGGCCCAGCCCCTGCTCAACCCCGGCAGCCGCCTGGGCCCGCGGGGTGCCGTGCTGCTGGTGGTCGACGACGGCTGGGCGGCGGCGGCGGACTGGCCGCGCCGCCGTGCCAGCCTCGACAAGCTGTTGGCCGAGGCCGAGCGCAAGGGCCGCCCGGTGCTGTTGCTGACCACGGCGCCGCCGGCCGGCGGCGGCGCCTTACAGGTCTCCGAGGTGATGCCGGCGGGCGCCGCCCGCGAGCTGGTGGCGGCGCTCGAGCCCAAGCCCTGGCCGGTCGACCGTGCCGCCGCCCGCCGGGCCATCGCCGAGCTTGACCTGGGCGGCCCGGCCGACGTGGTTTGGCTCAGCGACGGCTTGCAGGCCATGCCCGGTGGCGACGCCGCCATTCTGCTGGCCGAGCGCCTGCAGCGCTTGGGACCGGTGCAACTGGTGGCACCACGGCCGGCAGCCCTGGCCAAGGTGCTGCTGCCGCCAGAGGCCGTCGGCACGCTGCTCTCGCTGCGAGCCTGGCGGGCGCCGACGGCGGCGGCCGAAACGGTCTGGCTGCGGGCGCTGGGCCAACGTGGCCAAGTGCTGGCGCGCCAGCGCCTCGAGTTCGCCGCCGCTTCCCAACATGCCGAACAGGTGCTGGAGTTGCCGGCCGAGATGCGCAACCGGCTGGCCCGGCTGGAGCTCGAGAACGCCGGCACGGCGGCCGGCGTGGTGCTGCTCGACGAGCGCTGGCGGCGCCGCCCGGTGGGTCTTGTTTCGGGCAGCGCGAGCGGCCCCGACCAGCCGCTCTTGTCGAGCCTCTATTACCTCGAGCGCGCGCTGGCGCCTTTCGCCGAGATCCGCCAGGGCAAGGTGGCCAAACTGCTGGCCCGGCGGCTGGCCTTGCTGGTGCTGGCCGATGTCGGCCAGGTCGTCGGCCCCGACCGGGCCCGCATCGAGGATTGGCTTGACCGGGGCGGCGTGCTGGTGCGTTTCGCCGGCCCGCGCCTGGCCGAGCAGGCCGACGATCTGGTGCCGGTGCCGCTGCGCGTCGGTGGGCGCAACCTGGGCGGCGCGCTGACCTGGACCCAGCCGGTGCGGCTGGCGCCCTTCGCCGCCACCAGCCCCTTCGCCGGCCTGGTGCCGTCGGACGACGTGCTGGTATGGCGCCAGGTGTTGGCTCAGCCCTCGCTGCAACTGGGCTCGCGCACCTGGGCTCGCCTGGCCGACGGCACGCCGTTGATCACCGCCGAGCGCCGCGGCCGGGGCTGGATCGTGCTCTTTCACACCAGTGCCGACACCAGTTGGTCCAACCTCTCGCTCAGCGGCCTCTTTGTCGCCATGCTGCAGCGCATCGTGGCCCTGGCCGAGGGCGTGCCGGGTGCCGCCACGACGGCCTTGCCGGCGCTCAGCGTGCTCGATGGCTTCGGCCGGGCAGAGGCCCCGCCGGCCACCGCCCGTCCCATCGCCGTCAGCGAATTGCAGGAAGCCGGGCTCGACGGCGTGGCGGTCGGGCCGGTTCATCCGCCGGGTCTTTACGGCAGCGCCCAGGCCCGCCATGCCCTTAACCTGGGCCCCTCGGTGGGCCATCCGGCGGCCCTGGCCGGTCTGCCCCAGGGCATCACGGTGTCGGGCTTCGCGGCCAGTCGCGAGGTTGATCTCAAGCCCTGGCTGTTGGCCGCGGCGGTGCTGCTGACGCTGATCGAATTTCTCCTCAGCCTGGGGCTGAGGGGCCTGTTGCAGAGCCCGCTCGGCCGCCGCGCCACGATACTGGGCGCCATCACGCTGGTGCTCCTGGCCCAGCCCCAGGCGGCCCGCGCCCAGGCCACCGACGACGAGTTCGCCCTGGCCGCCACGCTCGAGACCCGGCTGGCCTACGTCATCACCGATTTCGCCGAGATCGACGAAATGAGCCGGGCCGGCCTGAGCGGGCTGACGCGTCTTCTCGATCGGCGCACGGCGGTCGAGGGCGGCGAGCCGCTGGGCGTCGACCTGGAGCTCGACGAGTTGGTCTTCTTCCCGCTGCTCTATTGGCCCGTGCTGCCCGAACAGCGCCAACTCAGCCCGGCCGCCCTGGCCAAGGTCGACGCCTTCATGAAGAACGGCGGCACCATCCTCTTCGATACCCGCGACGAGCAGATGCTGGTGTCCCAGCCCGGTTTTGGCCGCCTGGGGGCCGGCAGCCCGGCCCGGCAGCGCCTCAGGCAACTTCTCAACCGGCTCGACGTGCCGCCGCTGGTGCCGGTGCCGCAGCAGCATATCCTGACCAAGGCCTTCTACCTGCTGCAACAGTTCCCGGGACGCTGGAGCGGCGGCCCGGTGTGGGTCGAGCGCCATGCCGGCGGTGTCAACGACGGTGTTTCGGCGCTGGTCATCGGCAGCCACGATTGGGCCGCGGCCTGGGCCGTGGACGACCAGGGCCGGCCTCTGGCGGCGGTGGTGCCGGGCGGCGAACGCCAGCGCGAAACGGCCTTTCGCTTCGGCATCAACCTGGTGATGTACACGCTGACCGGCAACTACAAAAGCGACCAGGTGCACGTGCCGGCCATCCTGGAAAGGCTGGGGCAATGAACGGCGCCGTGGATGGCTCTGTAGCCTCTGTGGTCACCGGCTTCAGCGGCTTGATCTGGGCGCCGTTGCTGCCCTGGTCGTTGCTCGCCGGCCTCGGCGCCGGGGCGCTGATCATCGTCGGATATGCCGCGCTGCGGCGCGCCGGCGGCACGCTGTGGCGCCTGCTGGCCCTGTTTGTGGCCTTGTTGGCGCTGGTCAATCCCAAGCTGATCGAGGAACAGCGCCAGCCGTTGAGCGACGTCGTGGCCCTGGTGGTCGACCGCTCGGATAGCCAGGACATCGGCCAACGCCGGCAGGCGACGCACCAGGCCACCGCGGCCTTGCGTGCGAAACTAGAGGGCTTCAAAGGCCTCGAGATACGCGAGGTGGCCGCCGGCGGCCGCCACAGCCGGCTTTTCGCGGCCCGCGACGAGGCCCTTTCCGATGTTCCCCCCAACCGCCGGGCCGGCACCATCATGATCAGCGACGGCCAGGTCGACGACGTACCCCAGGCGGCCGCCGGCGAGGCCCCGGGTGGGCCGCTGCACGTGCTGTTGTCGGGCCGGCGCGATGAACGCGACCGGCGCCTGGTGGTGGTCGAGGTGCCGAGCTACGGCATGGTCGGCGATCCGCTGGCCATGACGCTGCGCATCGAGGATCGGGGTGGGCCGGCGGCGGCAGGGCGAGCTTCCGCTCGTGCCCTGGTGACGATCCGCCGCGACGGCGGAGCGGCGCTGAAGAGAAGCCTGGGGATCGGCCAGGACGTTCGCCTGCCCTTCGTGCTCGAGCACGCCGGGCGCTCCATCATCGAGATCGAGGTCGAGGCCGGCCCGGACGAGCTCAGCTTGCGCAACAACCGCGCGGCGCTGCTGCTTAACGGCGTGCGCGACCGCCTGCGGGTGCTGCTGGTCTCGGGCGAGCCGCACGCCGGCGAACGCACCTGGCGCAACCTCTTGAAGGCCGATCCTTCGGTCGATCTGGTGCATTTCACCATCCTGCGTCCGCCCGAGAAACAGGACGGTACGCCGGTCAACGAGCTCTCGCTGATCGCCTTTCCCATCCGCGAGCTGTTTGAGATCAAGCTGGCCGAGTTCGACCTCATCATCCTCGACCGCTACCGCCGCCGCGGCGTGCTGCCGCACGGCTATTTCCTCAACATCGCCAATTATGTCGAGGCCGGCGGGGCGCTGCTGGAGGCGGTCGGCCCCTCGTTCGCCGGCGCCATGTCGCTGTTTCGCACACCGCTGGCCAACGTCCTGCCGGGCCGGCCGACGGGCCAGATCCACCGCCAGGGCTTCAAGCCCCGGTTGGCCGCCAGCGGCTTGCGCCATCCCGTCATCGCCGACCTGACGCCCGGCGGCGACGGCGGCGACGGCGGCGAGCCGGATTGGGGCCGCTGGTTCCGCATGATCGACGCCGATGCCGAGAGCGGCGAGGTGCTGATGCGCGGCGTCGCCGAGCGGCCCTTGCTCATCCTCGACCGCGTCGGTGAGGGCCGGGTGGCACTGCTGCTCTCCGACCACGGCTGGCTCTGGGCCCGGGGCTTCGAGGGCGGCGGCCCCCAGGCCGAGTTGCTGCGCCGGCTGGCGCACTGGCTGATGAAGGAGCCCGAGCTGGAAGAAGAGGACCTGCGTGCGACGGCGGCAGGAAACAAGATCGACATCGTGCGGCGCAGCCTGAAGCCCGGCGCTGCTCCGGTGACGGTGACACCACCCGGCGGCGAGGCTTTCGAGGTGGATCTCGACGAGGGTCCCGGTGGTCGCGCCAGCGCCCGCATCGAGGTGACGCGTGACGGCATCTATGCCGTGACCGACGGTCGCCACAAGACGGTGGTGCCGGTGGGCGATCCCAATGCCCGTGAACTGATCGACGTGCGCGCCACGTCAGAGCTGTTGCGGCCGGCCACCCGGGCGCAGGGCAGCATCCGCTGGCTCGAGGACGGCCTGCCGCGCTTGCGCCGCGTGCGGCCCGGGCGCGACGTTGCCGGCAGCGACTGGATCGCCATCCACGACAACCAGGCCTACACCGTCGGCGGCGTCGAAGAGATGCCGCTGCTGCCGCCGCTGGCCGTGCTGATTCTGCTGCTGGGCGGCCTGATGGCGGCCTGGTATCGTGAGGGTCGGTAGCAGGAGATCGCCATGTCATTTTCCCTCGTCACCCTCGACCTCGATGGCGCCACCGGCTGTCTCGAATTGGACGGCCGTTGCTGGCCGCTGCGTGCCACCGCCGAGCGGCTGGGCTTCGAGCTGCCCAACGCCCTGATCGAGCTTTTCGCCGACTGGCCGGGTAGCCAGATCCGCTTGCAGAACCTAGCCGACCGGGCACCTCAAGACGCTCCCGAGCTGGCCCTGGAGACGGCCGGGGCGCAGCTGTTGGCGCCGCTCAGATACCCCGGCAAGGTGCTGTGCGCTGGGGCCAACTATTACGACCATCTGGCCGAGATGGGCAGCGAGGACACGCGCAAGGAAGCCCAGCGGCTCTTTTTCTTCTTCAAGCCGGCCCGGACCGCCGTGGTCGGACCCGGCGCCACGGTGAAAAAGCCCGGGCGGACCGAGATGTTCGATTGGGAGATCGAACTGGCGGCGGTGATCGGCAAGACAGTGAAAGACGTGGCCGAGGAAGATGCCATGGCGGCCGTGGCGGCCTATACCGTGGCCATCGATTTCTCCGCCCGCGACCTCAATTTCGCCCCCGAGACCTTCTACAAGCTGGATTGGGTGGCGGGTAAGGGCCAGGACACCTGCTGCCCCACCGGCCCGCGCTTGGTGCCGGCCGAGGCCATAAAGGATCCCCAGGACTTAGGGCTCAGGCTGGCCGTCAACGGCCAGACCAAGCAGGATTCGCGAACCTCGCAGATGATCTTCTCGATCGCCGAGCAGATCGCCGAGCTCTCGTCGATCATGACGCTGGAGCCCGGCGACCTCTTGCTCACCGGCACCCCGGCCGGCGTCGGATTCCCCCAGAAAACCTTCTTGGAGGTGGGCGACCGGGTGACCGCCGAGATCGAGGGCATCGGGGCATTGGAAGTCGAGATCACGGCGTAGCGGCGAAGACACCTCCCGGGCACCACGGTGCCGGTAAGGCGAGCCAGGGCGCCGGGCACCAGTTCACGGGCCAGTAGGCGGTCGGCCGCTTCGCCCGGCAACGCGATGTCGCCCGCCAGGCGGTGCGAGAATCCGAAACGCCGGTAGTAGCCCAAGTCACCGGTCAGCAGCACGGCGGCGTGGCCGGCGGCCTGGGCCGCCGCCAGGCCGCTGCGCACCAGGGCGCTGCCGAGACCGGCACCGGCGAATTCCGGGGCCACGGCCAGAGGGCCCAGGATCAGCACCTCGATCAGCTGGCCCGAGCGGTATTCGCGCACCGCGGCGGGCCAGAAGCGCAGACTGCCAGTGACCGTGTCACCGGCCAGCGCCACGCGGCCGAGCTCGGTCAGCGCTGCCCGGCCGGCGCGCAGCCGTTCGATGGGTTTCAAATCGGGCGAGGGAAAGGCCTGGGCCAGCAGGCGGGCGATGGCGGCGGCGTGCTCGGGCCGCTCGGGGGATATGCTGAACATGACGGGCTCCGACAAAAAAGGGTGCAAACGCACCCCTGTCGCGAAAGCCGGGTGCGCGCTAGGAGGCTGGACCGCCTCGTCGTCGCAGTGTGGTGCGCCGGATCGTCATGGCGGCGCATGTAGCATGGACGGGTCGCCGCCGCCAACCCCTTTTTGCCGCTCTGGACCGGCCGAACGAATCCCGCTAGCGTCCGGCAGCCCGCAAACCAACGCAGATAAGAAATGTTCTATGAACCCAAGGACGGCCACGGCCTGCCCCACAATCCCTTCAAGAGCCTGATCGTGCCGCGGCCCATCGGCTGGATTTCGACCATCAGCGCCGACGGCATCGCCAATCTGGCGCCTTTCAGCTTCTTCAACGGCGTTTCCGAGGCGCCGCCGGCGGTGATGTTCGCGGCCAACGGCAAGCTCGACCGGGGCCGCCTCAAGGACACCCTGACCAACGTCGAGGAGACCGGGGAATTCGTCGTCAACCTGGTCACCGAGGTGCTGACGGACGAGATGAACGCCACTTCGGCCCACGTCGATCCCGAGGTCGACGAGTTCGCCCTGGCCGGCCTGACGGCGACGCCTTCGCAACTCGTCAAGCCGCCCCGGGTGGCCCAGTCGCCGGCCCAGATGGAATGCCGCTACCTGCAGACCGTGGCGCTCGCCAGCTCCGATGCCGAGTGGCAGAACGCCGTGGTGCTGGGCGAGGTGATCGGCATCCACATCGCCGACGAGGAGCTGACGGCCGAGGGCAAGGTCGACGTCGCCCTGCTCAGACCGCTGGCGCGCCTGGGTTACATGGAATACACCGTCGTCGAGAAGGTCTTCAGCCTCGACCGGCCGGCCTGATCGAGGCGATATGACGGCTGAAGCGCCGCCCCAACGCGAGGGCGAGACACGTTTTTTACTGGCCAGCTTTTCGCTCGGCCACATGGCCAACGACTGGGCCCCGGGCGCGGTCTGGCTGATCGCCCCGGCCATCGCTTTCGACCTCGGCCTCTCGCCTTCCGAGCTTGGCTTGCTCATCACCATTTCGGCCATCGGCGCCTCGCTGGCCTACTTCCCGGCCGGCCTGCTGGCCGATCACGTGGCCCATCGTGGGCGCCTGCTGGCGCTCACCTTCTGGTGGGTGGCCATCGGCTTCTTCGCGGCCTCGTTCGCCACCTCGTTCTGGTCCATCGCCATCCTGCTGGCCCTGGCCGGGCTGGGCGACGCGGCCTGGCACCCCATCGCCACCGGCGTCTTGGCCAAGCGCTGGCCCGCCCGCCGCGGCGAGGCGCTGGGCGTGCATGCCATCGGCGGCAGCCTGGCGGTGGTGCTGGCACCGCTGGCGGTGGGGTATCTGTTGGCCGTGCTCGACTGGCGCGAGGCGCTGAGGATCTCGGTGCTGCCGGCCCTGATCATGGCCCTGGTCTTTACCGTCTTCATCGCCCGCCGGGTGCCGCCGTCCGACGACAGCGGCACCACGCGCGGCGACGTGGGCGCCTTCTTTGCCGTCTGGTTGCGACCGCTCGGCCTGGCCTTCCTGACCATGGTCGTCGCCTATCACATGTCCTTCACGGCGGTGATGAGCATGACGCCGCTCTATTTGCAGACCACGCACGGCTACAGCCCGGCCCAGGCCGGCACGCTGTTTGCCGTCGGCCTGCTGGCCGGCACCGTCGTGCTGCCCTGGCTGGGGCGGGTCTCGGACCGCATCGGCCGCAAGCGGGTGGTCGTGGTGATGACGTTTTTTGGCGGCCTGCTGGCCGCCGGTATCGCCTTCGCCGGCCCCGGCCCCGCCCTGCTGCTCACGGTGGTGGGCGCCATCGGCATGCTGGTCGGCGTGCGCGCCGTGATCCTCGCCCTGGCCGTCGATTTCGCGGCCAAGCGCGAAGGCACGACGCTGGGATTCGTTTTCGGCCTGATGGATGGGGTGGGAGCATTGGGGGCGGTTCTGGCCGGGCTGGTGGGCGAGGTCGATCTCAGCCGAGCCTTCCTGCTGGGCGGCGGCCTGGCGCTGGCCTCGGCGCTGCTGGCCTTGCTGTTGCCGCTACGCCGGGCGAGCGGTTGAACCTACGTCCGCAGGGCGCCAGAATGTTGCTGTCGGATCCAGGAGGAAAGAATGGGCCTATTGGTCGAAGGTCGTTGGCAGGCCGGCGGCAGGGACGCGCGCCAGACCGGGGGCCGATTCGTGCGCCAGGATGCGCAGTTCCGCGACTGGATCTCGGCCGATGGGTCGAGTGGCTTCGCGGCCCAGCCCGGGCGCTATCACCTTTATGTCTCTTTTGCCTGTCCCTGGGCCCACCGCACCCTGATCTTCCGCACTCTCAAAGGCCTGAAGGCCGCCATCGAGGTCTCGGTGGTGCATCCCTTCATGGGCGACGATGGCTGGAGTTTCGCGGCCGGCCAGGGCGTCGTGCCCGACCCCCTCAACGGCGCCGAGTTCATGCGCGACGTTTACCTGGCGGCGGCGCCTCGTTACAGCGGCCGTTGTTCGGTGCCGGTGCTCTGGGACAAAGAGCGGCAAACCATCGTCAGCAATGAATCTTCCGAGATCATCCGCATGTTCAACAGCGCCTTCGATGCCCTGATCCCGGCGGCTGAGGCGGCACTCGATTTCTATCCCGAGGAAATGCGGGGCGAAATCGATAGGATCAACACCGAGGTCTACGACAACCTCAACAACGGCGTCTACAAGTGCGGCTTCGCCACCACCCAGGAAGCCTATGAGGAGGCCCTTACGGCGCTATTCGGCACCCTGGAGAGGCTGGAAGAAGTCCTCGGCCGCCAGCGTTATTTGGCTGGCGGGCGAATAACGGAAGCCGACTGGCGGCTCTTTGCTACGCTCGTGCGCTTCGACGCCGTCTACGTCGGCCACTTCAAATGCAACCTCAAGCGTATCGAGGACTACCCCAACCTGAGCCACTATCTGCGTGAACTCTACCAGCTGCCCGGTGTGGCGCCGACCGTCAACCTCGACCACATCAAGCGCCACTATTACCAGAGCCACGCCACCGTCAATCCCACCGGCATCGTGCCGGCGGGGCCCGAGCTCGACTTCAGCCGCCCCCACGACCGCGGCCGTTTGGCGGCAGCCTGAGGCCCCACGAGGTTTCGTTACGTTCGGTGATGAAATGCGGGTTAAGCCGCGTCGCGTCCGGATTCGCTGTCCGCGGCTTCGTTGGCGGCTGTCGCCAACGCTGCCGGAGCCTCGCCTTGCTGTTCCGGCGTAGGCTGGTGCAGCTTCCCCGAATTAAGCGCCCAAAGAAAAAACACGACGCCAATGCCGCCAATCACCAGGATCAAAGACAGAATGATAAGCGCACTCGATGCCACGGTCCCAACCCCTCGTTGCTGCCGCCAATGTTACTTTTGGCGGCGGCGGATTTGTAGGTGAATCGTGTCCAAAATGAACAAGACCACGGAGCGCCGTCATTGCTCTGGCAAAATCGCGCGGCATCGTTCATGACTGGTTCAGCATCTCGAGTCTCTAGGAGTACCCCAAGAATGATCGACGCCCACTATTGGCCGACGCCGAACGGCTGGAAGCTGTCCATCGCCCTCGAGGAAATGGAGCTCGAATACCGCGTCGTGCCGGTGAACATCGGTGCCGGCGACCAGTTCGAGGCCGAATTCCTGGCCATCAGCCCCAACAACCGCATGCCGGCCATCGTCGACCACGACCCGCCCGGCGGCGGCGAGCCGGTCTCGGTGTTCGAAAGCGGCGCCATCCTGATCTATCTGGCCGAGAAGTGTGGCCGCTTCCTGCCCAGCGACCTGCGCGGCCGCACGCAAGTGCTGCAATGGCTGATGTGGCAGATGGGCGGTGTCGGCCCGATGTTCGGCCAGGCCGGGCATTTCCGCTTCTATGCCCCGGTGGCAGAGCCCTATGCCCAGGAACGCTACCGCAACGAAATGCTCAGGCTATACGGCGTGCTCGACCGGCGCCTGGAAGGGCGCGAGTTCGTCGCCGGCGATTATTCCATCGCCGACATGGCGATCTGGCCTTGGGTCATCACCTACAAGCGCCAGGAAGTGGATCTCGAGCAATTCGCCAACGTGCGGCGCTGGTACAAGGCCCTGCAAACCCGCCCGGCGCTACGCCGCGGCTACGACGTGGGCAAGGAATTCGGCAAGCCCGACGGCAATTGGGACGACGAGGCGCGCAAGCACCTGATGGCCCAGGCCAATCCCGGCAAGCAGTAAAGGGAGAGTGCGATGATCGAAGTCAACGGCATGGCCCACGTCATTCTCACCGTCAGCCAGTTCGAGGCGTCACGTGAGTTCTATTGCGAACTGCTGCCCTACCTGGGCATGCAGAAGGTCTTCGACGGCGACAACTTCGTCTATCACGTGGGCGGCCGCACGGCGCTGGGCATCCAGCGCTGTGCCGAAGAACACGAAGGCGAGCGCTTCGTCCAGAACCGCGTCGGTCTGCACCACGTCTGCCTGCGCGCACGTTCGCGCGATGATGTCGACAAGGCGGCGGAAAAGCTGCGCCAGATGGGTGCCTACATCGACCGCGGGCCGATGCAGCGCCAATGGGCGGAGGGGTACTACTTTTTCGTTTTCGAGGACCCGGACGGGATTCGTCTGGAGATCAACCACATCCCCGGCAAGGGGTTGTTGGAGGGCGACCGGCCGGCCAGCCCCAGCCAGGACCCGAACTGGGACCAGAACGCCTGAAGCGAGTCGGGATCAAGCGCTCGCTGCCGCACCCTCCGGGTCGTGGCGCCGCTCGTCGCCGGCGTAGGGGTCATAGAACTGCGCCGGCAGGCGGCGGCGACAGGGGCCGACATAGCTGCCGATTTCGATTTTCTCGGGCGGCTGGGCGATCAGGTTGCGGATCGTTGCCTCCAATTCGGCGGGAGATATGGGCTTGACCAGGATGTGGTCGGCGCCGGCCTTGATGGCTGCCGTGATGTGATTTCTGTGATGATCGTCGGTGGTCATGATGACCGGCAGGTGCGCTACCGGCGTGGTTTTGGGATCGCGCAGGTAGCGCAACACAACGAATCCCTTGCCGTCTTCGAGGGTGCGGTCGAGCAGCACGTAGTCGAGCGGCGCTTCATCTATCTCGGCCCGCGCCTCGACGGCATCGCCGGCCAGACGGACCTGGGAGATGCCGATGCGGCGCAACATGCTGGTCATCAGACGGCGGTAGCTCTGATCGTCATCGACGACGAGAAAGCGGAGCTCTTGCAGGTCAATTCGCTCGTCCATGTTCGGCGGCCTCGGCAAAGCGGTTTACCCAACCATTCACCTATCGTGAGAATCACTAAACCACGGAAATCGTTGATAATTCCTCAAGATTGTGCGGTCGACCCTGGTGGAAAGAAAAGGGCGCGCCGCGGCGCACCCCTTCCCCGGTAGCAAATTTCCCGGCGCTACCACATGGCGACGGGGTTGATGATCATCTGCACCGTGCCCTTGATGCGGGCCTGGCCCAGCACGAACATGAACTCGTGCACGCCTTCACGGGCCAGGCGGCCGGTGTTCATGGTCTCGAGGATGTAGATGCCGCCATTCTTGAGCATATGGACATGGCCGTAGAAGACCTTGTCGCCCTTTGGCGGGGGCACCACGTCGACGCCCCAGGTATCGGCACCGACGGCCATCGGGTTGAGCGAGGCCACGTAGGCCATGGCCTCGTTGTTGAGGCCGGGCTCGGACGAGACCCAGGCCTTAGGATCCGAGGCCAGCTTGCCGTCGGTCCAGCCGGTGTGGAACAGCACCACGTCGCCCTGGCGGATGCTGACGCCCTGGGCCTTGGCGGCGGCCTTGATGTCGGCCGAGCCGATGGCCTGGCCGCCCTTCATGGTGGCGACGCCGAAATGCTTGGCCATATCGATCATGACGCCGCGTCCCACCAGCGGCGGGATGTTATGGACGGCGAGCTTCTTCAGGCCGGTGATGTGGACGAAATCGCCGGCGGCGTTGCAGTTGTAATAGAGGTTGTCCTCGCCCAGGTGCCCCAGCCCGTCGATCTGCGGTCCGGTGCCGAACCAGAGCTGTGCCAGGTCGTCGTTGTAGACGATGGGCCAGCCGAAGTCCTGGGCCAGGCTGCGGCCGTTGTGCTGTCCCGGCGACACTATCTGCAACGAGGTCGAGCGTGGCGGAAAGGCCGGCATCTTGGGATCGACGACGATGCCCAGAGGATGGCTCTCGCCCTTCTTGACCAGCTTGACGGCGGCCAGAACCTGGGCCGGTGTGACGTAGTTGGCGGCGCCGATCTCGTCCTTGGCACCCCATTTCGAGGTCTTGCAGGCGGCGGCCTGGGCGGTGCCGGCGGCCATTGCCAGGGCCCCCGCGGCCACGGCGGTAAGGCATAAGGTACGCAAGTTTCGCATCTTTCTCTCCCTGCTATGATGTCTTTTTTTGTAAGCGTTCAACATTCACTACTATGGCGTGAATGATCCCCCAATTCGTCACCCAGATCAAATCTTATCGCTGGGCCCCGAGGCGACAGCGGGCCGAGTCGGGGCTACACTCGGCGCCGAAAATTCCAGGCAGCGCAGGCGGGAGTGCGATATGACGGATGGTGGCAGACTGGCGGGAAAGGTGGCGCTGATCAGCGGCGCGGCTTCGGGCATCGGGGCCGAAACGGCGCGCCTGTTTGCCCGCGAAGGCGCCGCCGTGGCGCTCTCCGACGTCAACGACAACCTGGGCCGCCAGGTGGCCGACGAGATCACCGCCGAGGGCGGCCGGGCGCATTATTTGCACCTCGATACCTCCGACGAAGGCGAATGGCGGGACGCCGTGGCCGCCACGCTGGAGGAATTCTCCGCGCTCCACATACTGGCCAACGTGGCCGGGGTTTCCGGCCGCCGCCCGGGCGGCAAGGCCACGAATAAGATCGACGCCACCGAGCTCGACGACTGGAACGCCGTGATGGCCGTCAACGCCACCGGCGTCTTCCTCGGCACCAAGCACGTCATTGCCGCCATGCGCCAGGCCGGCGGCGGCTCGATCATCAATATCTCGTCGATCTACGGCATTGCCGGCTCGCCCCAGAGCGCGCCCTACCACGCCTCCAAGGGCGCCGTGCGCACACTCTCGAAGTCAGCCGCCATCCAGTTTGCCCCCGACAACATCCGGGTCAATTCGATCCACCCCGGCTTCGTCGACACGGCCATGACCGAGTTCATCCACGACGATCCCAAGATCGCCAAGTGGCGCCTCGACCAGACGCCGCTACGCCGCTTCGGCCAGCCCCGCGACATCGCCATGGGCTGTCTCTACCTGGCCTCCGACGAGGCCGAATGGGTGACCGGAACCGAGTTGATCATCGACGGCGGCTATCTGGCCCAGTAGGGCGCCGGGCACCGTCTGCCATGCCCGATTTTTCTACCATGGTCGAGATGTTCGACCATGTCGCCGGGCGCTGGCCCGAACGCACGGCCATGATCTCGGGCGAGGCGCGCCTGAGCTACCGCGCCTACCGCCATGGCGCCGGGGTGCTGGCGGAACGCTTGTGGAGCCTGGGGGTGGAACGCGGCGGCCGGGTCGCGGTCTTCAAGGGGAACTCGATCGAGCTCTCCATCGCGGCCCAGGCCATCTGGGCCGCCGGGGCCCAATTGGTCCTGCTCAACCCGCTCTATACGGCCCGGGAACTCGGTCCCCTTTTGCTTGACGCGGCACCGGCGGTGCTGCTCTGCGACGACGATCTGATGGCGCTGGCGGCGCCGCTGGCGGCCGAGGCCGGGATCGCGGTTCTGGCCTTCCAGGCAGACGGGTTGACTGACGAACGCGGCGACGAATCGGCCGACCGGCCCTTGCCCGGCCCGCCGCCGGGCCCCGGCGAACCCGCCTCGCTGGTCTATACCGGCGGCACCACCGGCCTGCCGAAAGCCGCCTTCCACAGCCACGCCACCACCATGGCCCACATCCGCATGCACGATGCCACCTGGCGGCTCGGCGAGCCCGGCCAGACGGTGCTCAACGTGGCTCCGCAAAGCCACGTCTGGGGCCTGGCCATGACCTTGCAGTCGCCCCTGCTGGGCGGCGCCACCATCGTCAACGTGCCGCGCTTTCAGCCCGCCGAGGTGCTTGAGGCCCTGGTGCGCCACCGTGTCACCGTCTTCACCGGCGGCCCTTCAACGGTCTACAATGCCCTGATGGGCCTGCCCGAGATCGCCACGGCCGATCTCGGCGCGCTGGAGCGCTGCTTCGGCGGCGGCGCGCCCTTCGCCGAGGAAACCGTTCGCGCCTGGCAGGGCCTCACCGGCAACCCCATCCTCGAGGGCTATGGCATGAGCGAGGCCGGGCCGATCTGCGGCAATCCCCTGGACCGGCCCCGCCCCGGCAGCGTCGGCCTGGCCATGCCCGGCATGGAGCTCGAAGTGGTGGATGTCGAAAGCGCCACCCAGGTGCTGGCGCCGGACGAGGCCGGCGAGATCCGGGTGCGCGGTCCCAACGTCTGCTCGCACTACTGGCAGCGCCCCGAGGAAAGCGCCCAGGCCATCCGCGGGGGCTGGCTCTATACCGGCGACATCGGCCTGGTTGATGCCGAGGGTTACGTCTGCATCGTCGAGCGCAAGAAGGACATGGCCATCACCGGCGGCTACAACGTCTACCCGCGCGAGATCGACGAGGTGCTGTTCGCCCATCCGGCCGTGCAAGAGGCCGCCGCCGTGGCCGTGCCCGATGCCCACTGGGGCGAGGTGCTGTGGGCCTACGCGGTGTTGTCGCCGGGCCAGACGGCGGACGCGGACGAGCTCATGGACTGGTGCCGCGAGCGCCTGGCCAAATACAAGATCCCGGCGCGGATCGAGCTGGCCGAGGGGCTTCCCAAGACGCCGGCCAACAAGATCGACAAGCGGGCCTTGCGCGAGTTGGCGCGAAAATAGAGGTTTGAGGCGAAGATTCTGGACACAACTTATTTTCCCGCGCTTCCTCAGACGGATCATGCCAATACGCAAACCGCCAGACGGAACCTGGGGGGCTGCCGGGGTGAGCTGGTTCAGCAGCCGGCGTGCGTTCTATTGCGCTCGGCCGGAAGAGTCCTTATTTTTGAGCTACGTTGTAGCCCAGACGTGGGAGATTGATATCGTGAGTACCGTCGTTCGTGCGCGCATCGACGAAAGGGTCAAGGACGAAGCGGCCGCCGTACTGGCGTCGATCGGCCTGACCGTATCCGATGCCTTCCGTCTCATGTTGGTGCGCGTCGCCGCCGAGAAGAAACTGCCCTTTGAGCCGCTGGTGCCGAACGAAGAGACCGTCGAGGTCATGCGCGCGGCCCGCAGGGGCGACATTGTCGAGGTCGGCAAACTGGACGATCTGCTGGCGGATCTGAATGCGGACGATTAGCCGCACCACAGCCTTCAAACGCGATTACAGACGGGAAAAAAGGGGCCGGCATCGCGACGTCCTCGACAACGAGTTGCTGTCGGCTCTGCGCCTGCTGGTCGCCGACTAGCCGCTGCCGCCGCGTTATCACGACCATTCCCTGGTCGGGGAATGGAAGGACCATCGTGATTGCCACATCAAGCCGGATCTGGTGCTGATTTACCGCAAACCCGACGACGGAACCCTCGATCTCGTGCGCCTGGGCTCGCATAATGAGCTTGGGCTGTGATCTTTGCCTGAATCCGCTTGCCAGAAGGCGCTACGCTTGAAAACATAGCGCTCAAAGCACAACACAAACAGCGCCGCCGCGCGGCCCCGGTGGGAGGGGCCCGAACGAGGCGGCATTTCGGGGCATTGATCATGAACTCAGGCAGAGAAACCGGGCCTCACAACGTGGCACTTGTGGGGCCGTACCTATCGGGCAAGACGACGCTCTTGGAAAACCTTCTGTTCGTCTCCGGCGGCGTCCACCGCAAGGGCAACATGCGCGACGGCAACACGGTCGGCGATTCCTCGGCCGAGGCGCGCGATCGCGGCATGAGCGTCGAGGTCAACGTCGCCACCACCAGCTTCATGGACGACCAGTTCACCTTCCTCGACTGCCCCGGCTCGATCGAGTTCAGCCAGGAGATGGCCTTCGCCCTCAAGGGCGCCGACTGCGCCGTGGTGGTTTGCGAGCCCGAGGCCGACAAGGCCCTGGCGCTGGCGCCCATTCTCAAGCAGCTCGACGACCTGGATCTGCCGCGCTTCATCTTCGTCAACAAGATGGACCGGGCGGTGACGCCGGTGGCCGATCTGGTGGCGGCACTCGACGATATCTCCTCCAAGCCCGTGGTGCTGCGCCACGTGCCCATCCGCCAGGACGAGGAGGTCACGGGCTACGTCGACCTGGCCAGCGAAAAAACCTACCACTGGGAGGAGGGCGCCGCTTCATCGGCCTCGGAGCCGCCGGCCGAGATGGCCGACGAGCTGGCCGACGCCCGTTTCGCCATGCTGGAGAAGCTCTCCGACTTCAACGACGAGCTGATGGAGAAGCTGCTGGAAGACGAGATGCCGCCGATGGCCGACGTCTACGGCCATCTCACCGAATGCACGCGCTCGGGCGACATCGTGCCGGTGCTGCTCGGTGCCGCCGAGCACGAACACGGCGTGCGCCGGCTGTTGAAGGCTTTGCGCCACGAAACCCCGGCGGCCGCCGTCACGGCCGAGCGCCTGGGCGTCAACGGCAGCGACACCGTGGCCCAGGTGCTCAAGACCTACCATACGGCGCATGGCGGCAAGCTCTCGGTGGCCCGGATCTGGTCGGGGGCGCTGAAGGACGGCATGACGATGAACGGCGAGCGTGTCTCGGGCATTTTTCACCTCAGCGGCCTGGCCACCGAAAAGGCCGCCGAGGCCAAGGCCGGCGAGATCGTGGCGCTGGGCCGCATGGAAAGCGTGGCCACCAACGACACCCTGATCGAGGGCAAGGAGAGTGGCGATCTGGCCCGGGCCGAGGTGCCGCAGGCGGTCTATGCGATGAAATTGAAGGCCGCCGACCGCAACGACGAGGTCAAGCTCTCCGGTGCCATGAACAAGCTTTTGGAGGAGGACCCCTCGCTCACCTTCGAGCACGAACACGATACCAACGAGTGGATCCTGGCGGGCCAGGGCGAGATGCACCTGCGCGTCGCGGTGCAGCGCCTGGAAAACAAGTACGGCCTCAAGGTCGAAGGCACCCGCCCCAAGGTGCCCTACAAGGAAGCCATCCGCAAATCGGTCGAACAGCACGCCCGCTTCAAGCGCCAGACCGGCGGCCACGGGCAGTTCGGCGACGTCCACGTCGAGATCAAGCCGCTGCCCCGCGGCACCGGCTTCCAGTTCGAGGACAAGATCGTCGGCGGCTCCATCCCGCGCCAGTTCATCCCCGCCGTCGAGGCCGGCATCGTCGAATACCTGAGCAAGGGGCCGCTGGGTTTTCCCGTGGTCGACCTGGCCGTCAGGCTTTACGATGGCCAGTTCCACGCCGTCGACTCATCGGAACTGGCCTTCAAGACGGCCGGCCGCATGGCCATGTCGGAGGGCCTGCCGAAGTGCGATCCGGTGTTGCTGGAGCCCATCTTGCAGGTCGATATCTATGTCCCCAACGAGGCCACGCCCAAGGCCAATGCCCTGGTCTCCAGCCGGCGCGGCCAGATCATGGGCTTCGATGCCCGCGAGGGCTGGTTGGGCTGGGACGTGGTGCAGGCGCAACTGCCGCAATCGGAAATCCACGACCTGATCATCGAGCTGCGCTCGATCTCGTCGGGCGTTGGCAGCTACGGCTGGAAGTACCATCACCTGCAGGAGCTCAGCGGGTCGTTGGCCGACAAGGTCATCGCGGCCTACGCCGAAGAGGAGTAGATGGATCCAGCCTTGGACCCCGCCATCGCCAAGGCCGCGGCGGCCCTGGCGGCGGCGCGCCGGCGCCGGCGGCGGCTGCCCGGCCTGGGCGAATACATCGAGCTCGACAGCCTGCTCGATGCCTATGCCATCCAGCACAGGCTGGTGCAGTCCTGGGGCGGGCGCGTGGCGGGCTGGAAGGTGGGCTGCACCAACGCGATAGCGCAAAAGCAGCTCGGCGTGGACGAGCCCTTCCGTGGCCAGGTGCTGGCTTCGGCCATGCACGAAAGCCCGGCGACGGTGCCCGGTGGCGATTTTTCCATGCGCGTCATCGAGCCCGAGTTCGCCTTCCGCCTGGCCCGCGACCTGCCGGCCCGCGAGGCGCCCTATGACCAGGACGGCGTGGCGGCGGCGGTGGGCGAGCTGATCCCGGTCATCGAGATCGTCGATACCGCCTACCAGGATTGGCTCAGCGTCGGCGCGCCTTCGCTGATCGCCGACAACGGCTGCTTCGCCGCCCTGGTGCTGGGCCGGGCGGTCGGCGACTGGCAGCGCTTGGACCTCGGCGGCCACAGCGTGCGCGGCTTTCTCAACGGCCGGCAGGTGGTCGAAGGCAGCGGCGCCAACGTCTTGGGCCATCCCCTGAATTCGCTGGCCTGGCTGGCCAACGACCTGGCCAGCGTCGGGCTTTCCCTGACGGCCGGCGAGATCGTCAGCACAGGCGTTTGCAGCGGCTTCTTCACGGCCGAGCCGGGCGACAGCGCCAGCGCCGACTTCGGCGAGCTGGGCGAGGTCACGGTGGCCTTTTCGGCCGATTGAGGTAGGCTCCGGCGGCCCCGTTCCTGCCCGGCGCCCTGAACCATGGCCGGATATCTCGACTTCGTTCTGTCGCACCGCCGGTTTCTCGCCTTCGGCTTCTTTTTGTCTTTCGCTTCGGCTTCCGGCCAGACCTTTGTCATCGCCCTTTTCGGCGGCGAAATCCGGGCCGAGTTCGGGCTCGGCCACGGCGCCTTCGGCACCGTCTATTCGTTGGCCACGCTGGCCAGCGGCGTGCTGCTGGTGTGGACCGGGCGACTCATAGACCGGCTCGATCTGAGGCTGATCACGGCGTTTTCCTTTCTCGGCTTCGCCGCGGCCTGCATGGGTTTGGCGCTGGTCCCGGGCGTGGTGCTGCTGGGCGTCGCCATTTTCGGCCTGCGCTTTTGCGGCCAGGGCCTGATCTCGCTGATCGCCACCACCAGCATGGCGCGCTACTTCGAAGCCGGCCGGGGCAAGGCCATGACCGTGGCGGCGCTGGGTTTCCAGGCCGCCCAGGCGGTCTACCCCGTCGGCCTGGTGGCCCTGACGGCGTTGCTGGGCTGGCGTCAGGTTTGGCTGGTGATGGCGGCGGGTTTGCTGGTGCTGGCTCTGCCGGCGGCGCTCTGGATGCTGCGCGGGCATGGCTTGCGCCATCGCCGCCTGTTGGCCCGCAGCAGCGATCCCGGCCCGGGCTCGCGCCAGTGGTCGCGCCGCGAGGCCCTTGGTGATCGCCGCTTCTGGCTGCTGGCCCCGGCGGTGATGGCGCCATCCTATGTTTACACGGGCCTCTTTTTCCACCAGGTCCACTTGGTCACCGTCAAGGGCTGGTCGTTGGCCTGGTTCGCCAGCGGGTTCCTGGTCTTTTCCGCCGCCTCGGTGCTCACGGCGCTGGTCTGCGGCAGCCTGATCGACCGCTTCGGGGCACGCCGTCTGGCCGGCTGGTACATTCTGCCCATGTCGCTCTCGCTGGTGCTGCTGCTGGCCTTCGACCATGCCGCCGTGGTGCCCCTCTTCATGGTTAGCGCCGGCGTCACATCGGGCGCCGCCATGACGGTGGTCGGCGCGCTGTGGGCGGAGCTCTACGGTGTGCGCAACCTGGGCGCCATCCGCTCGCTGGTCTGGGCCATGATGGTGGTGGCCTCGGCGCTGGCGCCCTTTTCCATGGGGTTGTTGATCGATGCCGGCACGGGCATCACCGCCATCATCGCCGGCTGCCTGGCCTTCACTCTCATCGGCGGCGCCTTGATGCCTGCCGCCTTGACTGAGGCGGCCGGCGCGCAACATTAGGTAAGTAGCGTCAAGCGCAGAGCGGGGGAGCGGCATGCTGATCAAACGGCAAAAAGGCTGGGAGCTGCCCGAGGCGGCAGCCAGCGACGAGCGCCATTTCCTCGACCGGCGCCGCTTGATGCAGGGGCTGGCGGCGGGATCGATCCTGGCGGCGGCGTCGCCGCTGGTCTCGGCGGCACGGGCCGCGGGCGATCCTTCGGGCCAGCTTTATCCCGCGGCCGGCAGTTCGAAATACCCGGCCGGCCGCGAGGTGACGGCCGAGAAGTTCGCCGCCACCTACAACAACTTCTACGAATTCGGCTCGCACAAGGAGATCGCCCGGGCGGCCCAGAACCTGAAGATCCGGCCCTGGCAAATCCGCATCGACGGCCTGGTGGAAAAGCCCTTCAGCATCGCCATCGACGAGCTGCTGGCCCGGGTGGCGTTGGAGGAACGCGTCTACCGCCAGCGCTGCGTCGAGGCCTGGTCGATGGTGGTGCCCTGGACCGGCTTTCCCCTGCGCGCTCTGTTGGACCTGGCGCGGCCGCTGGGCAGCGCCAAATACCTGGTCATGCAGACCTTCAAGGATGCGGGCCAGGCGCCCGGCCAGAAGCAGTTCTGGTATCCCTGGCCCTATACGGAGTGCCTTACCATGGCCGAGGCGGCCCACGATCTGGCCTTTCTGGTCAGCGGCGCCTATGGCAAGCCGGCGGCCAAGCAGTTCGGCGCGCCGCTGCGCCTGGCCGTGCCCTGGAAATACGGCTTCAAGTCGGTCAAGTCGATCAACCGCTTCAGTTTCGTCGAGCGCCGCCCCAAGACCTTCTGGGAGGAGATCCAGCCCCGCGAATACGGCTTCTGGGCCAACGTCAATCCCCAAGTCGACCACCCCCGCTGGAGCCAGGCCAGCGAACGCGTGCTGGGCGGCAGCCACCGCATCCCCACCGTCATCTACAACGGCTACGGCGAATGGGTGGCGGAGCTTTATGCCGGCCAAAAAGGCAAGAAACTCTTCATGTGAGCCGCAGGGCTCGGCCGCATTTTCGTTAGGCTGGAGCTGAGTAGATGGATTCCGCTCTAACGATCGACAGTTGGCTCTGAGGCTGGGCGCGGGGCCGGTTTGGGCTCGCTGGGCCGTAACCGGGCGAGTTCGTAGCGCGCCGCGGCATGGTCGCAGACGTCGCTGGCACGGATCTCCAGCAATCGTTCCAGAATTTGCGCCGCGGCCTTGGGCCGGTTGCGAAGCAGGAGGTATTGGGCGACGAAAAACAGCGCCTGGCAGCGCTCCGCCGGGGGCGCCCGCTGGTCGTCGGCACCGGCCCGGGTCAGCACCGCCGGGGCCGTGGTGTTGCCCAGGAACAAGGCATACAAGGGCCCCGGCCAGGCATCGGGGGGCCAGCGCCGGGCGGCGGCGGCCAGCATGCTCCGCCGCCCGCCGCGCCGGGCCGCGGTGTGGGCCCATAAGGGCCACAAGGGCTCCCCCGGGGTCAGGCGGGCGGCCCGGGCGAAATCCTCCGCCGCCCGGGCAAAACCGCCCAGTCCGAAGAAAACCAGTCCGCGCCCGCCATGGGCCGGGCCCAGCGCCCCCCGGGCCTTGATGACGGATTCGTAGTCGGCCCGGGCCCGGGCCAGGCGGCCGGCTCGATACTGCACGTAGGCGCGGTTCAAAAGCGCCGGCAGGAAACCCGGGCGCAACTCGAGGGCCCGGCTGTAGTCGCGCAAGGCATCGTCGTAGCGCCCGAGCTGACGGAACGCCATGCCGCGGTTGATGTGGGCTTCGACCAGGCGGGGGCGCAGCAGGATGGCTTGGGTGCAATCGGGCAGGGCCCGGCCCGGGCGGCCCAGCAGCACCAGCGCCAGGCAGCGGTTGGCATGGGCGGCGGCGCGGTTGGGCGCGGCCAGCTGGCGGCTGGAGATGGCCCGGCCGAGCAGCCGTAGCGCCTCCTCCAGGCGCCCCTGGCGGGTGGCCTTGATGCCGGCGCTTAGGTCTTCGAGGGGGCCGGACATAGCCGCCGCCGTCGACAGGAAAAGGGCTGTGGCGGCAAACGCTATCAGGCGCATGGTGGTTTCCCGGATCCCCTCGACCTCGGCCTTGACCTTGGCCTTGCGGCCCCCGAGTGTAGCGCCCGACATGCCTCCTGCCAAAACAGAGCTGGTGATCTTCGATTGCGACGGCGTGCTGGTCGACAGCGAGCCCATCGCCAACCGCACCCTGGCCGCCGCCCTGGTGGCCCAGGGCCTGGAAATTTCCGAGGCCGAGGTGACGCGGGTCACCACGGGGCTTTCGCTGACCTCGGTGCTCGACTGGCTGGCGGCGGATTTCGGTTTGAGGCTCGGCGACGGCTTCCTGGCGGCGCTGCAGGACGTCACCTTCGCCGCCTTCCGTAACGACTTGCAGGCCTTGCCCGGCGCCCCCGGGGCGGTGGCGGCGATCCAGCAAAGCGGCCTCTTGAGCTGCGTCGCGTCGTCGGGTGAAATCGCCAAGATGACCCTGACGCTGACGCTAACCGGTCTCTACGAAGCCTTCGCCGGGCGCCTTTTCAGCGCCACCTGGGTGGCGGCCGGCAAACCGGCACCCGATGTTTTTCTCTATGCCGCCCGCGAGATGGGCGTGGCGCCGGAGCGTTGCCTGGTGGTCGAGGACAGCCTGCCCCGCATCGCCGCCGCCCGGGCGGCCGGCATGACGGTGCTGGGTTACGGCGGGGACGACTTGGCCGCCGCCGGGGCGAAGACGTTTGCCGATATGAGCGAGTTGCCGGAATTGATCTCTAACGTGATTGGCCAACCGGAAGCTGGTCCAGGCCGCTGAAGCTGTCGCCTTCGAAGAGGCCGGTGGCGATTAAGGAGCCCGGCAAACGCCCAAGAGTAGCGAACTGCAAGTAGGCAAATCCGGAGATGAAATCGAAGTACCAGCTGGCGGTCTTTGGCGCTGTTTTCATGATGATCTCGGGCGCCCAGCGGATAAAATCGGCGCCAGCCTCTGGAGGGAATTGTGGCATGAGATCATTTACGGCCCCTGTGCCCGATGTCGAGCCCGGCCAAAGCGTCTCGGCCATGGTCGCGAAGCACGCCAGCGAGCGCCCCGACGGCCTGGCCCTGGTGTGCGACGATCTGCGCCTGAGCTGGCGCGACTTCGAGGACCGCGTCAACAGCGTGGCCAACGCGCTTAACGCCATGGGCATCGGGCCCGGCGACAAGGTCAGCCTGCTGGCCCGCAACTCGGCCCAATACGTCGAGGTCTTCATCGGCACCATCCGGGCCGGCGCCTGCATCGTGCCGCTCTCGACCATGGCGGCGGCGGACGCGCTGGAACGCATGGTGGTGGATTCGGGCTCGAAGGCGTTTTTTCTCTCCGACGACATGCGCGCCCTGGCGGCGCCTTTCGTCGACCGCCTCGACGGCCTGGTGGCAGGGGGGCGCGTGGCGCTCGATTTCGCGGCCCAGGGCTGGCAGGATTTTGCCGCCTGGCGCGACGGGGCGGCCAGTGACAACCCCGGCCACGTCATCGCCATCGACGATCATTTCAACCTGATCTATTCCTCGGGCACCACCGGCGAGCCCAAGGGCATCATGCACACCAACGGCGTGCGCACCCAGCTTTGCCAGGTCAGCCAGGCCTTCGGCTACGGCCCGGACGCCGTCACCATCCTGTCGACGCCCTTGTATTCCAACACCACCATCGTGGCGCTGTTGCCGACGCTGGCCTGGGGCGGCACCGTGGTGGTCATGCGCAAGTTCGACGCCGCCGAATATTTGGCCCTGGTCGAGCGCGAACGCTGCAGCCACACCATGCTGGTGCCGGTGCAATACAAGCGCATCATGGATCTGGCCAACTTCGCCGACTTCGACCTCTCCTCCATGCAGGTCAAGCTCTCGACCAGCGCGCCCTTGAGGGCCGCCATCAAGCGCGACATCGTGGCCCGCTTCCCGGGCCTGATGATCGAGATCTACGGCGCCACCGAACAGGGCGGTGCCACCATGCTCAACTGCAACGAATTTCCCGACAAGCTGGCCTCGGTGGGCCAGCCCGGCCTGGGCGCTGACATGCGCGTTGTCGGCGACGACGGAGCCGAGCTGCCCCAGGGCGGCATCGGCGAGATCGTCGGTCGTTCGCCCAACATGATGGAGGGCTACTTCGGCCGCGACGACCTGACCGAGAAGCTGCTGTGGCGCGGTCCCGAGGGCAACGTTTTCTTTCGTTCCGGCGACAGCGGCTATTTCGACGAGGACGGGTTCCTGTTCCTCTCCGACCGCCTCAAGGACATGATCATCTCCGGCGGCCTCAACATCTACGCCAACGACCTGGAGCTGGTGCTGCTGGACCACCCGGCCGTCGACGACGCCGCCGTCATCGCCGTCCCCAGCGAACAGTGGGGCGAGACGCCGCTCGGCATCGTGGTGCCGCGCGCGGGGATCGAGACATCGCCCGAGGAGATTTGTGACTGGGCGAACCAGCGCCTGGGCAAGGGCCAGCGGCTTTCCCAAGTGGTCTTCCAGGGTGAGCTGCCGCGCAGCTCCATCGGCAAGATCCTCAAGCGCGAGCTGCGTGAGCCCTATTGGCGGGAGGGTGGTGCGGAATAGCGGCAAAAAAATCGGCGAATATTTACGTCAAAACAGTCCCAACTAGTTCAAAATAAACGAAAAATATCGGCATTAAGATCGGCAAAGCGAACCTCGATTGAGCGCATCTGGGGATTCCCGCTCAAAACCTTTCATAGGGTCTGGTAGAGTGGTTTCCAGTGCCAGCCAGATCCGCGTATCCGCCGAGGAATCCAACGCGAGGTTGCCCTCATGGACGATGCTCTCAGACAACTCCTCATTCAGGAACTTGGCCCGCCCCTGATCCTGCTCACGGTGGCCGTCGTCGCCCACACCGTGGCGGCCGGTGCGGATCTGGTCGCCTATCTGGCCTGTGAAGCCCAGGCGGCGGCGGTATTCGTGTTGCTGTACGTCGATGCCGGCGCCGCCGCTACGGCCGAAGTCGCGCAGTGCCTCGACTATGCCGCGGCAGGCTCGATAGTCAGCGAAGCATACATTGCGGAAACGCCGACGCTTTAGAAGTAGGCGCCGGGACCAGGTGGCCCAGATCGGCGTCGGCCCGTACCGGGCAGGCAAACTCTAGCGAACGAGGGATTTCGATGAGCAGGGGAGGACGGTGGGTCCGTCAAGGACCGGGGCGGGGCGGCAAGGTGCCCGAACATGAGAAAGCGGCTATCACCAACGCTTGCGAGAAGTTCATCGCCGAGGTCTTGAAACCCCGGTTCCTGCCGGAGATCGTGCCCACCGGGTTCAACTACCCGATCGATATCCTGGGCAAATGGCACGGCAACAAGTATCGCTTCGTTCAGCGCTACCGCTCCGGTTTTCCCGAGAACCTGAACGACGAGTTCGACGCCCCGTTTACGCGCCTGGAATACCTGGCCCGGGACCGATTCGCGCTTTCCTACATGCGGCACACCGAAAAGTGGTTCTGTCTCTACTACTCGCTCACCTTGGCCCAGGCCCTGGACGCCATCGAAAACGAGATCCATTTCCAGCCGATTTCGTGACCGGGCCCCCGTGGCGCCCTTTTTCGCGGCGCGCAAATCCGACATACTGGCGCCGCCATGAACGTCGACGGTACCCCCTATCGCACCATCTGGCTGGCCGAGGACGGCTGGCGGGTGGCGATTATCGATCAGACGCGGCTGCCCCACGAATTCGTCACCCAGACGCTGGAGACGCTGGACCAGGCGGCCGAGGCGATTTCCGTGATGCGGGTGCGCGGCGCGCCGCTGATCGGAGCGACGGCCGCCTACGGCCTGGCGCTGGGGGTGCGGGCGGACGATTCCGACGACGCCCTGGAAGCGTCGTACCAAACGCTGTTTGCCACCCGGCCGACGGCGGTCAATCTGCGCTGGGCGCTGGACGAGGTAGCGGCGGCGGTGCGGGGGGCCAAGGCTGGTGGGCGCGTCGAAGCGGCCTACGCCAAGGCATTCGAGATCTGCGAGGACGACGTCGCCACCTGCCGCTCGATCGGCGAGCACGGCGCCGAACTGATCAAGGCGATCCACCAAATGACCGGCGAGCCGGTCAATATTTTGACGCATTGCAATGCCGGCTGGCTGGCCACGGTCGATTGGGGCACGGCGCTGGCGCCGGTATACGTCGCCTTCGATGCCGGCGTGCCGCTGCACGTCTGGGCCGACGAGACGCGGCCGCGCAACCAGGGCGCCAGCCTGACGGCTTGGGAGCTGGGCCAGCACGGGGTTGCGCATACCGTGATCGCCGACAATGCCGGTGGCCACCTGATGCAGCACGGCCGGGTCGATCTCTGCATCACCGGCACCGACCGCACGGCGGCCAGCGGCGACGTTTGCAACAAGATCGGCACCTACCTCAAGGCCCTGGCGGCGCGCGACAACGATGTGCCGTTCTACGTCGGGCTGCCCCATTCCACCATCGACTGGACCGTCACGGACGGTTTGCGTGAGATTCCCATCGAGGAACGGGATGGGACCGAAGTGACCCACATCAGCGGCCTGGGCGCCGACGGAAAAGTCGCCACCGTGGCGCTGACGCCGGCCGGCTCGGCGGCCGCCAATTTTGCCTTCGACGTTACCCCGGCGGCCTTGGTCACGGGGCTGATCACCGAGCGCGGGGTCTGCAAGGCCTCGGCCGAGGGCTTGCTCGGGCTTTACCCCGAGCGCCGTTAGCGCGATGCAAAATCGTTGGCACGATGACGCAACCGAAGCCCTGGCGGCCGAGCTTGGGGTCGAGACGGAGCTTGGCGCCTGCATTTACGCCAGCCGGCTGTTGGGCGGCGATGCGAACCTGGTGCTGCACGGCGGCGGCAACACGTCCGTCAAGCTGGCGGGCCGGAATGCCCTGGGAAACGACATCGAAGTTCTATACGTCAAGGCTAGCGGCCACGACATGGCCGAGATCGGAGCGGCCGGCTTCGCGCCGCTGGCGCTGGCGCCCTTGCAGGCGCTCGAGGCCGCAAGCGGCCTCGACGATGCCATGGTGGCCGCCCAGGTGGCGGCGGCGACGCTGCATGCCGAGGCCTCGAGGCCCTCGGTCGAGGTGCTGCTGCATGCCTTTCTGCCCGGGCGCCACATCCACCACACGCACGCCAACGCGCTCTTGGCACTTTCCAACCAGCCCGATGGCGAGGCTCGCTGCCGGGCGCTTTTTGGCGCCCGCGTGGTGGTGCAAGCCTACGCCAAGTCGGGGCCCAACTTGGCTCAGGCAGCCGCCCGGGAAGTGGCGGCGAACCCAGCCGCCGAGGGCCTGGTGCTGTCGCGCCACGGCCTGGTGACCTGGGGCGATACGGCGGCCCAGGCCTATGGCCGCATGATCGAATTCGTCGGCTTGGCCGAGGCCGAAATAGTTGCCGCGGGCACTGTGGAATTCGCCGCGGCCGATTTGCCGGCCAAAGTGGCGGCGCTGTCAGAGGTGGCGCCGATCGTTCGTGGTGCGGTCTCGGGTGATTCACAGCATTTCCTGCTAAGCGCCGTTGGCAGCCCGGAGATCAACCGTTTCGTCAACGCCGCCGAGCTCTCGCGCCTGGCCGGTCAGGGACCGGCCACGCCCGACCACGTCATCCACACCAAGCGCCTGCCGCTTGTGCTGCCGGCGCCCGAGGCCGGCCGGCTGGATGAATTCGCCGCGGCCGTGGAACGGGCCGTGAGCGGCTACGAAAGCGAATATGGCGCCTACCTCGAACGCCACGGCGGCAGCGCCCAGGATGTACCGGATCTCAAGCCACGGGTGGTTCTGCTGCCGGGGCTGGGTTTGCTCGGCCTGGGCGCCAGCAAAGCCAAAGCCGGCGTCGCCGCCGACCTTTTTGCCGCCACCACCCGTGTCATCACGGCGGCCGAGGCGCTGGGATCATACCAGCCGGCCGACGAGGCCGCCATCTTTGCCATCGAGGCCTGGGCGCCCGAGAAGGCCAAGCTCAAACGGTTGGATGCCGGGACCGCCCGCCTGGCCGGCCAGGTGGTGGCGGTGACGGGGGGGGCCTCGGGTATCGGGGCGGCCACGGCCCGGGCCTTTGGCGCCGAGGGCGCCGCGGTGGCGGTGCTCGATCTGGACGTCGACGCGGCGGCGGCGCTGGCGGCCGAGCTCGGCGGTCTGGGTCTGGCTTGCGATGTCACCGACGAGGCTTCGGTGAAAGCTGCTTTCGCCGCCATCGCCGGCCATTTCGGCGGCCTCGATATCCTTGTTTCCAACGCCGGTGCGGCCTGGCAGGGCGAGATCGGCACGGTCGACGAGGCGCTGCTGAGGCACTCCTTCGAGCTCAACTTCTGGGGCCACCAGAAGGTGGCGCAGGCGGCGGTTGGCATCATGCGGGCCCAGGGGCTGGGCGGTGCGTTGCTATTCAATACCTCGAAGCAGGCGGTCAACCCGGGCCCCGACTTCGGCCCCTACGGCCTGCCCAAGGCGGCGACGCTCTTTCTGGTGCGCCAGTACGCCGTCGACCACGGCAAGGACGGCATCCGGGCCAATGCCGTCAACGCCGACCGCATTCGTTCGGGGCTGCTGAGCGACGAGATGATCGCCGCCCGCTCCCAGGCCCGGGGGCTGAGCCAGGACGACTACATGGCGGGGAACCTGTTGGGCCTCGAGGTTACGGCCGAGGACGTGGCCAAGGCCTTCGTTGATCTTGCGCTATCGCCCAAGACCACGGGCGCCGTCATCACCGTCGACGGCGGCAACATCGCGGCGGCGCTACGTTAATTTCAACCCTTACCGGCCTTCTGGGCGAAAAAATTCTGCATCAGCCGCGTCGGCTCGTCCGTGAGGTAGGCGTCCGCCAGGGCGTCGACGCCGGCCTCGATGCCGACCTCCAGGGACGACTTTTCCCAGGTCGCGATCAGCGCCTTTTGCGAGCGCACCGCGAGCGGACCATTAGCGCAGATGCTCTCGACCCAGCTTTCGACCGCGGCGTCCAGGTCCTCGTCCGCCACCAGCCATTCGAGGAAACCTATGCGCCGCGCCTCGCCGGCCCCGAAGGTCTCGCCGGTGAGCAAAATCTCGCGCGTCTTGCCCCAGCCGATCAGCCCCGGCAAGAGCGCCGCCTCGATCACCGAGGGCAGGCCCACCTTGACCTCTGGCATGCCGAAGACGGCACTCTCGCCGGCCACCCGCATGTCGCAGGCGGCCGCCACCTCGAGGCCGCCGCCGAGACAGTAGCCGTTGATGCGGCCGATCACCGGCACCGGCAGCGCCCGGATGGCGGCGCAGACCTCGTGCAGGCGGGTGATGAAACCGCGCGCCAGTTCGCGGTCGAAGTCCTTGAGCTCGCCCAAGTCGGCGCCGCCGATGAACGAGCGCCCGGCCCCGGTCAGCACCACGACGCGCAAGCTCTCGTCGCCGGCCAGCGGCTCCAGCGCCGCCATCAGGCGTTCGAGCTGGGCCGAGTTGAGGACGTTGAGGCGGCGTTCCTCGTTGATGACGAGGCGCGCCACGCGGCCCTCGGCGCGGTCCTCGAAGGCGCTGCTGACGCTGGCGGTCATGGTGTCATCTCCCTTAGAGCATGTTCCGGGTTGATTTGCGCATTCTGTTGCCCTGCGGGGCGGCAGTCCGCTAGGCGCGTCCGATCTCCCGATGTGGGACATCGGGAGTTCGGGCGCAACGACGCGGATGCCCGCCGCAGGGCAACCCGCAGGGGCGGGCCCTTTTGATCCGAGGCGGCGTCGGCGGCCTTGCGTGTAGTCCCACTACACGCTGCGGCCACCTCCTACCCTCGGACCAAAATGGCTCCGCCAGAATGCGTAAATCAACCCGGAACATGCTCTAGCGCCGACCAGATGGGTTCGGCGGCGCTGGCGAAGCCGGGGCAATCGAGCGAATCAAGCGCCATCTCGCCGCCCTCCAATCGCAGCCGCAACTGGCCCTGCGAAAATTCGTAAAGACCGGCGTGCGCAGCGCCGAAGGCCCGGGCCTCGTCCTGGGGCAGTCCGGCCCAGCCGTTGACGTAGTAGTGGCCGTTGCGCTCGACGTGGCCCACGCCGAGCAGGCTGGCCAGCGCCAGGTCCTGCTGCAGCGCCAGTCCGACTTGAACACTAAGATCCTCGGCCGACATGAAATAGCGCCGGCGGCCGGCCTCGGCGTTCCACACCTGGCAGCGCGCGAGGTTGATGAGCGACTTGTAGAAGCCCTTGCAGCTCTTGCTCGAGACTCCGGAATAGCCGAGCTCGCGGGCCTGGACGAAGGCCTCGAGGGTGCCGTCGGATTCGTCGATGATCACCGGCCGGCAGGCGTCGAGCGCCGAGACGTCGCGCTCGAAGGCCTGGGCGCGGCCGATGGGCTGTTCGATGAAGAGGATCGAGGAGACCAGCCGTTCCAGTCCGGGCGCCGCCGCCAGGGCCTGCCAGAGCGCCAGCGCGCCGTCGACGTCGGCGTATTGCTCGTTGCCGTCAAGTGTCACGTAATAGGATCCGTCGAGACGGTCGAGCACCGCCGCGATGGCGGCCAGGCGCTCGAGATCGGCCGCCATGTCGCCGCCTACCTTGAGCTTGAAGTAGCGCTGGCCGAAGGCCGCCACGGCCTCTTCCAGGGTTTCCGGCATACCGTCGTCGAGGCGCGCGGCCGGGTCTCGGTCGACCGCTTTGATGTCGTCGACCAGGCCCACCGTGTGGCGGGCGTGCAGGCGTCGGGCCGGCTCGAGGCCGGCCAGGAAAGCGCCGTAGTCGAAGCCCTCCAGTCCCTCTTGCGGCCCAGGCCCCAGGCCCGGCAGGTTTTGCCGCAGGGCCGTGAAGATCGAAACCCCGGCCCAGCGGCAGAGCGCATCCAAAATCGCCCGGTCAAGCAGCGCCGGGCCATAGCCGGCGACCAGCGGTTTTAGCCCGGCGGCGGCGCCCGTCTTCAGTTGTTCGGGGTAGACGGCGGCAAAAAGGCCAAAGGCGGTCTCGGCCCCGGCCGTGCGGTAGAGCCCGCCAGCAATATCCAGGGCCTGGCGCAACTGATCGAAATTCCGCTCGTTGCTCAGCGCCGGGTCCTTGTCGAACCATTTGGGCGCCAGCAGCTCGGCCGCCATGCCCCAGGTCTCGACGCCGTCCGGGGTCCTGATCCGGGCTCGCACGAAAACCTGCGGCGCCTCGGTCATGGTGACGATGCCGAAGCGGAAGGGCAGCCGCAGCACCACGTCACGCTCGTAGAATTCGAGGTCGGTGACCTCGATCTTGGGCGCTAGCGCTGCCACGCCAGGGCCTCCTCGATGCCGCGCAGGTAACCGATGGCGCGGGCCGCGGAGGCCGGGCCGTCGGGCACGTAGTCGAAAGGCTCGACGGCGATGCTGCCCTGGTAGTCGTGGCGCTTAAGCGCCGCCATCACCGGGGCGAAGAGCTGCGGCCCCTGGCCCGGGCCGCGCTTGTTCGAATCGTTGACCTGCACATGGCGCACCTGGCCCGTGGGCAGCCAGGTGTCGAAGACCTGGGGCAGGGGCTCGGCCTCGGCCAGGCCGGCGGCGCAGGTGTCGATCATGGTGCAAAAGGCCGGATTGCCGACCGCCTCGACCATGTCCACCGCCTGGGCCAAGGTATTGACGAAATTCGTCTCGCGTGGCGCCAGCGGCTCCAGGCAGTAGTCGACGCCGGCCGCCTCGGCCGCCGGGGCGATGGCGGCGAAAGTATCGCGGGCGCGTTGCCAAGCCTCGGCCGGGTCGTCGTCCGCGGCCACATCACGCTGGGCCGGCGAGCCATGCACCAGTGTACCGGCGCCCAGGTCCGCGGCCAGCCCGATGAGGCGTTCGATGACCTCCACCGTGCGCCGCCGCAGGGCCGGGTCGGGGGCGTTGATGGAAAGACCGGCCGGTGTCACCAGCAACCAGTGCAGGCTGACGATGGCGATACCGGCGTCGCTGGCGGCGCGGCGGAGTTGGGCGCGTTCGCCGGCCGAAATCAGTTGCGGCTCATGGCCCAGCGTAAAAGGCGCGAGCTCGATGCCGTCATAGCCCAGCTCGGCGGCAAAGGCGCACTGGGCGGCGAAATCAAGCTCGCGCACGACCTCGTTGCAAAGCGCGATTTTCATGATCACCTCAGGCCACGGTGGTGAGGAATTCCAACAGGTTGTCGTCGGGATCGCGGAAATAGACCGACTGGCCTTTGCTGCGGTCGGCGGCAAAGCGCGGCACCGGGCCCTCGATGACGGCGACGCCGTGGGATTCCAAATGCGCTATTGCCGCCTCGACGGTGTCGTCCCAGCGGAAACAAATGTCGACGGCGCCCGGCGTCGGCTTGTCGGCGACGATGTAGGCCGGGGCTTCGGCGCGCTGCATGTTGATCACGGCACCGCCGATGTAAAGCGGTAGCGAAGAGAGGTCAGTGCTGCGAAACCTGGCCTCGAGCGGTGCCTCGGCCGCCAGCACGGTGGTGTAGAAGGCGAACGAGGCCTCGAAATCGGCAACCGTCATGGCGATGTGGTCGATGCCGCGAATGGCGATGGTCATGCGGGGCTCCGTGCTTGTCGGCGTGGGAAGAATCTGTCACACCTGGGCGTTTGCCGGAAGGGGGGCATATGGACGAAAACGACCAGCAGAAGACAATCGAAACGGCGCGCCAGGCCTTCAACGCCAAGCTGCACGGCGCCGAATTCCAAGCCGAAATGGCGGACGACGCCCAGCTTCCCTGGCTCCTCGAGGGCCTCGCGCCACGGCCCGGCGGGCGTTACCTCGATCTTGCCACCGGCAACGGCTATGTCGGCCTGGCCCTGGCCGGCCGCGAGCCGGCATGTCAGGTCACTGCCGTCGATATCGCCGCCGCAGCCCTCGCCGCCAACGCCGAAAAAGCCGGCGCGGCCGGTCTTAACAATATTCACTTCGAGGCGGTAGACGGCATCGGGCTGCCCTTCGGCGATGGCATCGGCTTGCCCTTCGACGAGGGCCATTTCGACGCTGTGGTCTGTCGTTATGCGCTGCACCATTTCCCGTTGTTGGCTACCACGCTGGCCGATGTCCATCGGGTGCTGGTGGCGGACGGCCGACTGGTCGTCGCCGATGCCATCCGTGACGAAACCGATGAGGTCGATTTCGTCAACCGCTTCCAGGCCCTGCAACCCGACGGCCACGTGCGCATATATGGACGGGAGGCGTTGTTGCAGATTTGTGCCGCTCAGGGTTTCGCGCTCGGGGGCAGCCACCTGACCGAGATCGCCTTTTCCCGCCCGCTCGATGCCGCCCACCGGGCGCTGCTGGCCGAGACGGCGCCGGAAATACTGACGCTGTATGGCATCGAAATGGATCGCCAGACCGTCAGCGCCCGTCTTAAGGTCCTCAACGCTCGCTTCAGGCGATGCGATCGCCCTGCTCGACCGTCACCGCCCGGTTGTCGACGGCCGGCAACATGCGGGCCGGATCGCGGGTGACGACGACGTCAAGCACGGTCGGGCGCTGGCGCTCGGCCAAGGCGGCCTGCAGCGCGCCGGCCAATGCGGCCGGTTCTTCGACCCTGATCCCGTGACACCCCATGGCCCCGGCCACGGCGGCGTAGTCGGTCTCGGCCAGATCGCTGGACTGGTAGGCGCCTTCGCCGTACATGGTGTGTTGTAACGCCTTGACGTAGCCCGAGGCGGCGTTGTTGACGACGATGACGGTCAAGCCCAGCCCCAGCCGGCGGGCCGTCTCGAGCTCGCCCAGCACCATGTTGAAGCCGCCGTCGCCGGTCAGCCCGACGACCGGGCCCCCGCCCATCTCGCGGGCCGCCAGATCGGCCCCCATGGCGCCCGGCAGGCCATAACCGATGGAAGCAAAGCCGCGGTCGGGCACGAAGCCCCGGCCCGGCCGTTTGGTGTCGTACAAAAGGCCGCCCCAGTGGCCGGCAAAGCCGCCGTCGGCCACCAGCGTGGCGTCGGCCGGCAGGCCCTGGTTGAGCTCCTGCATCAGCCGCGCCATGTGGACAGGCGTCTCGTCGGAACCAACGCGGTCGGCCACGGAGAGCCACCAGGCCGCCATGCGTTCGGCCACCTCGGCGCCGTAGCCGGCCAGGCGTTGGCCCAGACCGGCGCTCGCCAGGGCTTCGTCGAGGTCGCGGATGCCTTCGCGGGCATCGGACCAGAGAGCCAGCGTCGGCGTCACGCTGCGGCCGATTTCCTCGGCCACGATGTCGAGGTGGATCAGCGGCACGCCGGCGGGCGGCAATTGATAGCGCTTGGTGGCGATTTCGCCGAACTTGCAGCCGATGGCCAGCAGGCAGTCGCTTTCTTCCATCAGGCCGTTGGCGATGCGGTCGTAGCGGCCGAAGAGGCCGGCGTTCAAGGGACTTGTGCAGGCGATCGCTCCCTTGCCGCTCATGGTATGGGCGACGGGGATGTTGTGGCGCTCGGCAAAGTCCTGGAGCGTCTCGGCGCCGCCGCTCAGGTGCACGCCGCCGCCGGCCAGGATCAGCGGCCGCCGGGCCGAGGCCAGCCGCTCGGCGGCCTCCAGGAGACCGGCGCGATCGGGCCTGGAGCGCAATGCCGGGACCAACACCTCGAGCGCCGCGAATTCGTCCTCGAAAGGGTACGTCGCATGGGCCACGTCCTCGGGCACGTCCAGTATTACCGGCCCGGGCCGCCCTGAAGTGGCGACCTGGAAGGCACGGCGCACCAATTCGGGAATGCGTTCGGTGTATTCGACGCGGATCAGTTCCTTGCAGGCCGGGCGCAGGATCTCGGTCTGGCGGCTTTCCTGGGTCATGTTCTTCCAGGAATGGAGACGGTGGCTGTCGCCCACCAGCACCACTAGCGGCACTCCGGCGTTGAGGGATTCGACCAGCCCGGTGACCAGATTGGTGGCGCCCGGCCCCAGCGTCGCATCGCACACACCCACCCGGCCAGAGACCCGGGCGTAAGCGTCGGCGGCAAACACGCCGCAGCGTTCGTCGTTGATCAGCGTATGAGAGAGGCCGAGCCTCCGCACGGCGTCATAGAACGGCAGCAACTGGAAGCCGCCCATGCCGAACATGGGGCCGGCACCCTGGGCCGCAAGCGCCCGGGCCAGGGCCTCGCCGCCCGTCATCTCGTTGCTGCTCACGGTTCAGCTCGCCATCAAAGCGCGGCCCGCGGCCGCGATCTTTTCCGGCGTCACCCGTACCTGGTCCTCCAGCGGCGGGGCGTACGAAATCGGCGCCCGGGGCGCCCCCAGCCGGCGCACCGGGGCCTTGAGGGCCTTGAACAGGCGCTCGCCGACGGTGGCCGCCACCTCGGCCCCGAAGCCGCCGACGGCCACCGATTCGTGGGCCACCAGCAGGCGCCCGGTCTTCTCGACCGAGGCCAGCACGGCGTCCTTGTCCCAGGGCCAGAGGGTGCGCAGGTCTATGACCTCGGCCGAGATACCTTCACCTTCGAGAGTGGCGGCGGCCGCGGCCGCGTCGTGCAGGCAGCTCGACCAGGAAACGATGCTGAGGTCCGAGCCCTGACGCTCGATGCGGGCCTGGCCGAAGGGGACCAGCACCTCGCCCTCGGGCACCTCGCCTTCCAGCGACCAGAGGTTCTTGTGCTCCATATAGACCACCGGGTCGTCGCAGCGGATGGCGGATTTGAGCAAGCCCTTGTTGTCGGCCGGCGTGGCCGGCGTGACGACGACCAGGCCGGGGATGTGGGTGTACCAGCTCTCCAGCGACTGCGAATGCTGGGCCGCGGACGAGCGCCACATGCCCATGGGCTCGCGCACCACCAGCGGCACCTTGGTCTGGCCGCCCAGCATGAAGCGCGCCTTGGCCGCCTGGTTGACCAGCTCGTCGATGGCGCAAAGCGCGAAGTCGGCGAAACGCAGCTCGGCCACCGGCCGGGTGCCGGCCATGGCGGCGCCGACGCACGAGCCCAGGATGGCCGATTCCGAGATCGGCGCATCCGAGATGCGCTCCGGCCCGAACTCCTCGACCATGCCGCGGTACTGGCCGAAGACGCCGCCGCGGCCGAGATCCTCGCCCACCGCCCAGACCAGCTCATCACGGCGCATTTCCTCGGCCAGGGCTTCGCGGCCGGCGTCGGCGTAGTTCATGATCGCCATCAGAAGGCCTCCTGGCGAGGGTCGCCCGCGTCTTGCACGTCGGCCATGGCCAGTGCCGCGTCGGGCCAGGGCGCCGCCCGCGCCGTGGCGTAGACCTCGGCCATCTCGGCGGCGGCCTCGGCGGCTTGGGCCTCGAGGTCGGTGGCGGCGACGCCGGCAGCTTCGAGCAAGGCCCGCAAACGGACTATGGGGTCGCGCTTCCAGGCCTCTTTGACTTCCTCGGCCGGGCGGTAGCTGGCCGGATCGGCAGCGGTGTGGCCACTCAGGCGATAGGTACGGCAGAGCAAAAAACGCGGACCGCCGCCGCCGCGCACGGCTGCCACCAGCTCGCGCACCGCCTCGTCGACCGCCACCATGTCGTTGCCGTCGACGGCGCTGGCCGGGAGGCCCAGGGCTTCGGCCCGGGCCACCGGGCCGGGGCCGGCCGTCATGTCGGCGGTGCGGGTGGTGGACGCAAAGCCGTTGTCTTCGCAGACGAACAGCACCGGCAGCGCAAATACCTTGGCCCAGTTGAGGCCTTCGAGGAACGGCCCGCGGTTGATGGCGCCGTCGCCGAAGATGGAGGCGGCGATGCGCGGCTCGCCCCGCAGCTTCAGGGCATGAGCGACACCGGCGGCGATGTTGATGTTGGCCGCCACCACGCCGTTGGCACCCAATACGCCGGCCGCCAAGTCGGCGATGTGCATGGAGCCGCCCTTGCCCTGGCAGGTGCCGCCGGCCCGGCCCAAAAGCTCGCTCATCATGGCTGTCGGGTCCGCGCCCTTGGCCAGAACGTGGCCATGGCCGCGGTGGTTGGTGAGCAGGATGTCGTCGACCTCGAGGTTCCGGCAAACGCCGACGGCCACCGCCTCCTGGCCGATCGAGGGGTGGATGGCGCCGTGCACTTCGCCGTCGCAGTGGGCCTCGAGCGCCGCCTCCTCGAAGGCGCGAATGCGGTGCATGAGGCGGTGGAGGTCGAGGTAGCGCTCGACGTCGAGATTGCTCGGAGCGTTAGCGGATGGGTTCAAACTTTCCTCCCGGGCTAGCGGCGGTCGTCAGTGTAGGAGGCCGGCTGGGGGCGTCAAGCGAATGCCGGGTGTTGCCTATGTTGCTTCCCTTGCCGGCGCGTGTTCACAGCGCTGTATACGGCTCCGACAATAAACCAGTTGACCGATCCGCGCTAGTTGTTCCACAATACAGGAGACACCGTTCCGAATAGCGGAATTTCATGAAGAGACATGAAAGCTAACCGAAATGTTGGATCGATTGCGCGCGCGGCACGTGTGCTTGAGGTACTGGCAAGTGCGCCCGCGGGTTGTGGACTTTCCGAACTGATCGAGCGAACGGCGTTCACCAAGACGACCACGCACCGGGTTCTCGCCTCGCTGCGAGAGGTGCGGTATGTCTCGCAGGATCCAGAGACCCGTGTTTACAGTTTTGGCATCGAATTAGCGGCGCTGGCTCATTACGTGAATCAAACGAACCTCGGCTCGCTGGCTGAACGCGGCATGAACAGGCTGGCAGATCTCACCGGGGATACGATTTTCCTATCGGTGCCCGAGGGCGCGGCATCGGTTTGCGTCGCCCGCAAGGTAGGCAGCTTCCCCATTCGCACTCTCACCCTCGATCGCGGCGACCGCCGACCGCTTGGGATCGGCGCGGGCTCGCTGGCGCTTTATTGCGCCATGCCGGCGGGGCGCCGCGCCGCCATCGGGCGGGTCAACGCGAACTGGTTGCTGGAATACCGATCGTCCCCCGCGGCTCTGGAGGCTTTAGAGGCCGAAACCGAAGACCGCGGCTATGCCTTGAACAGTGGCGGTGTGGTGCCGGGAATGAGTGCCGTAGGCTTGCCCATAATAACCGCATCCGGCCGTCTCGTCGCCGCGATCGCAATTGGCGCGATCAACGACCGGATGACGCAAGAGCGGATTGAAACTGTGCTTATCCCGGCATTACGCAATGAAGCCAACCGCCTTTCAGACCGCCTCAGCACGTTGGAAAGTAAGAATTTGGTATGAAACACAGCAACAATAGCACCATGCAGGGCCTGGCACTTCCGGCCGTGGATGGAGCGTATTCGGGCATTGTCCATCCCATCACCAGGGAGGGACATATTGCCTAAAACGATGCGGTACTTGCTGGTTATTGCCACCAAGCTGGAACAAATAATCCGTTTTTTTGGGCGCCTCGGCGGCTGGGTCGTGGTTCCGCTCATCGCCATTATCATCTTCGATATCCTGACGCGAAAATTCTATTGGAGCCAACAGTTGATCTCCAACAGTTGGGCCTTCGATTACATATCCTCTGGACACCTGCAGGACTGGGAATGGCATCTGCACACGGTTCTGTTTCTGATGGTGCTTGGATACGCCTACGTTCGCAACAGTCACGTTCGCGTCGATCTGATACGTGAAGGACTTTCGCCGAGGGCGCAGGCCTGGATAGAGTTTCTTGGCTGCCTTGTTTTTCTCATTCCTTTCGCCGCGTTGCTCATTTATCTAACCTTGCCTTTTCTCGAAAGGTCGTGGATGTACGATGAGCAATCGCAATCCTTCACTGGTCTTAAGCACCGATGGATAATCAAGAGTTTTCTGCTGCCTGGATTCGTGCTGGCTTTGATGGCAGGCGTCGCCACCTTTCTCCGCTCCACCGTCTACTTGTTTGGCCCCGTGACGTTGCGCCAGGCGGCCGAGCTTAGTGCCATCACCAAGAACTATTCAAATCCGCCGGTAGAGAGCGGAGAAACGGCACCCGATGAGGGTCGGCCGAACGGGAATCAGTAATGTTCTACTGGGAAGATTATCTACCGGTATACATGTTCATCACTCTCGCGGTGCTGCTGTTTACCGGCTTTCCGGTAGCCTTCATTCTGGGCGGTCTGGCCCTGGCCTTCGGTATGATCGGTTGGTTTGTGGGTCTGTTTTCACCGATCGAATTTTTCAATATCATCCCTCGTATTTGGGGCGGCTCAGCGGATAATCTGGTGCTGGTGGCGGTGCCCTGCTTCGTTTTCATGGGCACCATGCTGGAGCGGGCGGGCATCGCCAACAGCCTCCTGCATATTCTGCAGGTCTTGATGCGACGAATTCCGGGCAGCATGGCGCTTGGCGTCACGTTCATGGGTACCATTTTGGCGGCCACCACCGGGATCATAGCCGCCTCGGTGACGATGATGGCGGTTCTGGCGCTGCCGCCCATGTTGCGCCAGGGCTACAACACCGAACTGGCGACCGGTACCATCGCCGCGTCCTCCTGCCTCGGCATCTTGATCCCGCCCAGCATCATGCTGGTGATCATGGCCGATCTTCTGGGCATTTCAGTGGGCATCCTGTTTGCCGCCGCGGTGTTCCCGGGCCTGATACTCTCCGGACTCTACACTACCTATATCGTGGTCGTAACGAGTTGGCGGCCGCATTTGGCGCCAGCTTTGACGCTGGAGCAAATGCCCGCAAGCCGGCGCCAAACCTGGGAACAGGTGTTCAAGGGGTTTCTGCCGCCGATCTTTCTCATATTTCTGGTGCTCGGCTCCATCCTCGGAGGAGTCGCAACGCCGACCGAAGCGGGCGCCGTCGGCGCCGCCGGAGCGATAATTCTGGCAATTGTCAATCGCAATCTAAGCGGAGCCATTCTACGCGATGTCGTGGATCGCACCTCGCTCATCATCGGCATGGTCTTTTTCATCCTGATTGCCGCGTCGTCCTTCAGCTACGTCTTTCGCTCGCTCGGTGGCGATGAAATCATCGTCAACGCCATCAACGCTACAGGACTCGATTCATGGGGCGTCCTGGTGCTTCTGATGGCTACCGTGTTCATACTCGGGTTCTTTTTCGACTGGATAGAAATTTCCCTTATCGTTCTGCCTGTGTTCGCCCCGGTAGTCGAACAGTTCGATTTCGGCACTCATATCGCCGGCCGCGAAGTCATCTATTGGTTCTCTATTCTGATTGCGGTGAATTTGCAGACGTCTTTCTTGACGCCACCGTTCGGCTTTGCGCTTTTCTTCATCAAGGGCGTCGCCCCGCCCTCCGTCACCATGCGCCACATCTATCGTGGGATTGTGCCCTTCGTGGCATTGCAATTGATTGGCTTGAGTTTGGTGCTGGCCTTTCCGCAGATCGCGATGTGGCTGCCCAACCAGGTATTCGACTGATGAAATTCAATAGCACAAATGTGGGAGAACGAAATCGTCGAAGTTTGCCGGTCGGAGGCACTCTACCCTCCTGCCGAACAGCGACAAATACCACACCCTTATCGACGGAGATTGGAGGTAACGTCAAAATAGCTCAGGCACGTTTTTCAGCGTGGTAGACATCACTCTTTCGCCGCAAATCGCGGCGCTGTGAAAATATCACAAGGGAGAAAATCAGATGGCAAGGCATAGTATTTCAGGATCGGTTCTGGCTGCCTCTTTGGCCGCCGTTCTGGCGTTCGGCCTGGCTGGCGGTGGCCAGGCGGCGGAGCGAGTGGTCTGGAAAATGCACTCGGCTTTTCCCAGTAAGCTCAAGATACTGGGAAGTGGCGCCATGCGGGTCGTGGACATGGTCGGGAAGTTGTCGAAAGGCGAGTTCCGGCTCAAGTTCTATGAGCCGAACGCGCTGCTGCCGGCCTTCGATTACCTGGACGGCGTCGCTTCCGGTGCGGTGCCGGTAGCCTGGAGCATTGCCTCCCTGCACGCCGGTCGCATACAAGCGCTGACCTTCTATGGCGCCGTGCCTTTCGGCCCGCGGCCCGGGGAATTCCTGGCTTGGCTTAAGTATGGCGGCGGTCAGGACCTGCATGACGAACTCTACAAACGCCTCGGCCTGAAGGTGCTTCTCTGCGGCATCTTCCCACCCGAATCCTCGGGCTGGTTCAAGAAAGAGGTGAAGTCGATCGACGAAATGCGAGGCATGAAGTTTCGCATTGGCGGCTTCGGCGCCAAGGTCTTGCAAAAGTTCGGCGTTTCGACCCAGTTGATCGCCGGCGGCGACATCTATCCGGCGCTCGAACGCGGCACCATCGACGCCACCGAGTTCTCCATGCCCGTGGTCGACGAGGGCTTCGGCTTCTTCCAGATCGCCAAGCACTATTACTTCCCCGGCTGGCATCAGCAGGCAACGCTGCAGCACCTCGACATCAACCTGAAGGCCTGGGATAGCTTGTCGCAATGGCATAAGGATATCCTCGAGACGTCCTGCAACGCCAACGTCGCCTTGGCCATCGCCGAAGGCGAGGGACTGCAATACGCCGCCATCCGGCGCATGCAGGCCAAGGGTGTGCAGGTGCATGGCTGGCCTCAGGAGTCTCTGGACAAGCTGGAGGCGGCCTGGAAGGAGGTCATGAATGAAGCGGCCGCGGGAGACAAGGATGTCAAGCGCGTCTGGGATTCCTACCAGACCTTCCGCGAGCAGTACTCGGTCTGGGGTAATCTGGGCTACCTCAAGTAAGAACCGGCGATTGCCGGGCTGCTTGCCCAGTGCTTGTCGCGGGGGGGTATCGCAACCTCCCCGCGACTTTTCTAATCCAGCGCCAGGGGCGATTCCTGGCGGGATACGGAGGACGCTATGAAACTGGCCGACAGGGTCGCCGTCGTCACGGGGGCCGGCAACGGCATAGGCCAGGCGATTGCTCGGACCTTCGCCAGCGAAGGGGCAAGCATTGTCTGTGCCGACATCGATCTTGCGGCGGCCCAGGCGACGGCAACCGAATTGCCCTCGCAAGCCATTGCCAGCGAGACCGACGTGGGCGAATACCAGGCCTGCGTGACCATGATCGAGCGTGCGATCGAGCATTTCGGACGCGTCGACATCATGGTGAACAACGCCGGCATCGCGCCGATGAGCCGTTTTCTCGACGTCGAACCGGCAGTTTTCGAACGGGTCATGGCGGTCAACGTGAGCGCCGCATTGTTCTGCGGCCAAGCCGCCGCCCGCGACATGGCAAGCCGCAATTGGGGCCGGATCATCAATATCGCCTCGATATCGGGCCAGAGGGCAGGCCTCGGCCGCACCAGCTACGGCACCTCCAAAGGCGCCGTCATCCAACTGACGAAACAAATGGCCATGGAACTCGGTGCTCTCGGCATCACCGCCAACGCTATTGCCCCCGGCCCCGTCGATACCGAGACTGCCCGGGCCGGCCACACGCCGGAAACGCGTGAGGTCTATTTGCGCATGATTCCGCTCGGGCGTTACGGCGAGACCACCGAGATCGCGGCCGCGGCGCTCTTTCTGGCCTCGGAAGACGCCGCTTATGTCAATGGCCATGTGCTCGACGTCGACGGCGGTTTCATGGCGGCCGGCATCAGCTTTGGCGACTATTGACATGCTCTAGCCACGATCAGGAGAAGCCGCAGATGATCGAAGGACCCCCCTTGCTGACCGTTCGCCGCAACTTCCGCCGTCCCTCCAAAGCCAAGCTGAAGGCCTTCGCGGGCGCCACCACCGCCATGGTGGTCGATGCCCAGGCCGGCCGCGGCGCCTTGGACCACCGCGTCAAGCCGCTCGATCCCGCCAGCCGTTTCGTCGGACCGGCCATCACCGCCTGGTGCGGGCCCTACGACAACCTGGCGGCGCTGGCCGCCCTCGAGTTGGCCCGGCCCGGCGACGTCGTCGCCATCGCGGCAGCGGGTTTCGAAGGCACGGCGGTGATCGGCGACCGCTTCGCCGGTATGGCCGGCAACCGGCGGCTCGGGGCCATCGTAACCGACGGGCTGGTGCGCGAAAGGGCCGGCATCCTGGAGGCCGGCGTGCCGTGCTATGCCATGGGGCTCTCTGCCAACTCGCCCTTTGCCAATGGCTGCGGCGAGGTTGGATTGGTTATCGTGCTGGGCGGCGTTGCCGTCGCCGCCGGCGATTTGCTGATCGGCGACGAGGAAGGCGTCGTGGTGGTGCCCCGGGCCAATATCGACGAGGTGCTGGCGGCGCTCGAGGGGGTAAAGGCCAACGAGGCGCGATTGGAGCGCGAGGTCCGCGAGGGTGCCACGGGATTTGCCTTCGTCAAGGAACTGCTGAACTCGCCGGCCACCCGGTATGTGGACTGAGCGGCGCGCAGGACTTCGGACTCGAGCTCAGGCGAGGCGGCTTGAGAGCCCACCGCCAACAGGCAGCACGACGTTGTTGACGTACCTCGCTTCGTCCGTGGTCAGGAACAAGACGGCGTAGGCGATGTCCCGGGCATCTTCCATTTTGCCCGTCGGCGATTGGGGCCGATGACGTCGATTCAGCCCCGTCCCAAGCATGCTCGCTGTACCTCCGGCACCGAAAGCCCAGCCGGCGAAGGCCGACATACGTGCCCAATTTGTTCGCTTTCCCCTTCATCGCCTTCGCCTTTCCCTGCCAGCCATTTCCTTTACTTGGCACTGTCCGCGCGAACACCAGCGTAATCGTGTCCTGACATTCTTCAACCCTGAGCACGTTCCTCTGGAGGCAGCCTACCACATCCTGAAATCCGTCTGACGTCCGCGCCTATGAGGCAGATTTGGTTTATTGAACAAAGCAGGGATATTCGACGAGCGACGCGTTATCGGTTTTCGGCCGCAGAGAAGATCCCTGTCGTCGTCGACGGCCAACGTTGAGCCACCAATTTCAGGCTGGCAAACCGAATGTCCGCCAACATGCATGCTGGCCCTCTGAGTCAAACCGGGCGAGGGCGGCAAAGATCGTGATGTGGCGGCGGCTGGCGGCGGCCAGGACGGCGAGGCCGGGTCCGGTCACGGCCTATTGCCGGGGCCTATTCTGCCGGTTCGACCTCGAACAAACAGTAATCAGCGCCGTTGGCGGCGCATTGGACTTCGCGCGCTTGCAAGGTCCTCGGCCGGTCGCTGTCGGCGCAGGCAAACTTCATGCCGCCGCAAAGCGGGCCTGTGAACATGTAGCAAACGCTGCGCCCGCCGTCGCGCCCGTATTCGGCGACAAACGCCGAATGGTCGAGACGCACCCTCGCTCTGCCAGCCTCGGCGTCGATCTCGAGAAGAGACAGGCGGCCCCAACCCCGCTGGGTCATCCGCTTCATGTAATGCTCGAACACCGCGGTACCGGAGAGCCCATGGGTCCCGGCTTCCTTCTTGCACCACTCGAGGGCCGCCCAATAGCCGGCCTTGAACAGGATATCCGCGTTGGCCTCGACCCCGAAGGCGGCCTCGGTTTCCCTGTGAACGGCGACCCAGAAGTGGCGGGGCACCAGGATCATGGGGACGCCATCGACCGACCAGGTAGCGGTCTGCGGATCGACTTCGATGGGGACTTCGGGTTTGTTCATTTCGCCCTGCTTTCCTGACTTTCCATTTCCCCCAGACCTCCGCGAGGCCGGCCGGGCCCAAGCCGCCGAAACCGAGCATCGACAGGACCAAGACGGCCAAGGCAAGCGTCCAGCCATAATAGCTGAGGTGCACGTCCCCCATTCCTACTTTCTGATCGATTGCGTCACGCCCGCCCCCGCCTTCAAGATCGCCGACCGTCGTATCATCTTGCGGGACGGCGTCGTCAGCGACGGCGGTTTTGTAAAGTCATTGCAAGGCGATCATGATGATATCGTGCGAACCATCTATCTCTGACAGGGTGTTCGGGCACACAAAGTGAACTGGGGAATCAGATGAAGGGCGTGGAATTGCATGAAGATGCCGTCGTATTCGACGGGCTGATCATTTCCAATTGGAGCCGCGAGGTGTTCGAGGATATGCGCCGGGGCGGTCTGACGGCCGCCAACTGCACGTGTTCGGTGTGGGAGGGCTTCCATGACACCATGGTCAACATCGGGCAATGGAACCGTTGGTTCCAGGAGCATGACGATCTGATTCTGAAGGCCCGGACGACAGCCGATATCCGCGCCGCCAAGGAGCAGGGCAAGACGGCCGTGGTCTTGGGTTTCCAGAATACGTCCGCCTTCGAGGACCGCCTCGAATTCGTCGAGATCTTCAAGGATGCGGGTATCGGCATCGTCCAGGTGGCCTACAACACCCAGAACCTGGCCGGCAGCGGCTGCTATGAGTCGATTGATTCCGGTCTGTCGGATTTCGGTCGCGAGGTGGTTGCCGAGATGAACCGGGTCGGCATGTTGTGCGATCTCAGCCACGTTGGCTCCGTCACCTCCCGCGACGTCATCGAGGCCTCCCGGAAACCAGTCGCCTACACCCACTGCCTGCCGGCGGGGCTAAAAGAGCACCCGCGCAACAAAACGGACGAGGAACTGCGTTTCATCGCTGATCACGGCGGCTTCATCGGCGTCACCATGTTCCCGCCGTTCCTCAGGCGCGGCGCTGATTCCACCGTCGACGACTACATTGAAGCCTTCGACTACATCATCGATATCGCCGGTGAAGACCGCATCGGCATCGGCACCGACTTCACCCAGGGCCACGGCGGATCGTTTTTCGAATGGCTCACCCGGGACAAGGGCTATGCGCGTACCCTCACCGATTTCGACGAAATCAAGTTCCCCGATGGCTTTTCGACGATCGGCGACTTTCCAAACCTGACGGCGGCCATGGAGCGGGCCGGCTGGACGGCGACCCGGATCGGCAACATCCTCGGCCTCAACTGGTTGCGCTTGCTCGACGAGGTTTGGGCGCCGTGACGGGAGGTCCGCGACGGCGCCACCGGAATTGCCTTCGTCTATGAGCCGCTTGACTCACCGGCCACCCGCTATTTGGACTGAGCGGCGCGCAGGGTTGCGGTTCCAAGCTCAGGCGAAGCGGCCCGAGAGCCCGCCGTCGACGGGAAGCACGACGCTGTTGACGTACTTCGCTTCGTCCGAGGCCAGGAACAGGGCGGCGTAGGCGATGTCCCAGGCATCTCCCATTTTGCCCGTCGGCGATTGGGCATCGCGCTGCCTTATCATCTCGTCGTGGTCGCCACCGTAGGCCTGGCGCATCGGCTTGACGATCATCGGCGTGTTGAGAAGGCCGGGCAGGATGCAGTTGGCGCGAATGCCCTTGGCCGCGTACTGCAGGGCGATGTTGCGCGTGAGGGCGATGACGGCACCCTTCGAGGCCGTGTAGGAGGCTTGTGGGAAGCCCGGATAGCGGATGGCGGCGAGTGAGGAAATGGTGATGATGGCACCGTTGCCCTGACGTTCCATAACCGGCAGCACGTACTTGCAGGCCAGAAACACGCTTTTCACGTTGACGTCGAGCAAGTGCTGCCAGTTCTCCTCGGCGATCTCCACCGGGCCGCCGAGTTCGACGATGCCGACGTTGTTGTGCAGCACATCGATGCGCCCATAGCGCTCGAGGCAAACTTCGACCAGGCCCTCGACGTCAGCGGCCAGCGAGGCGTCGGCCGTGTGGGCCGTACAATCACCGCCCTCGCCAGCAATGATTTCCTCGGTTTCCCGGGCCGCCTCAGGGTTCACGTCGACCGCCAGCACCCGCGCGCCCTCGCGCGCGAAAAGCACCGCCGACGCCTTGCCATTACCCCAACCCGGCCCGCTCGAGCCCGCCCCGATGACGATGGCGACCTTGGCTTTCAAGCGATCCGGCATGGTTCATCCTTCAAGATATTGTTGGCTTTGTCCGCCAGCAAAAGGCGTTGTGCGGCCTGCAATCGCCAAACTGGACCGGCGCCCGCCCAGACGCCACAATAGCGGCATTGGGGCGTCTCGGGGGCGGAAACGGAGCGGAAAATTCATGGCCAACGAAATCATCGCAGACGGCATCGTAATCGCCGATACGGTGACCAAGCTGGGTGACGAATGCCCCGGCAACGTGCTCATCGGCGGCTCGCACGGCGGCGTCTATGCCGCTTACCTGGCCTGCAAGGCCGGCGTCCGCGGCGTCATCCTCAACGACGCCGGCCGGGGCAAGGACGAGGCCGGCATCGGCGGCGGCGCCTATTGCCAGGAGCTGGCCATTCCCTACGCCACCGTCGACACCATGACGGCGCGCATCGGCAACGGCCGCGACATGGCAACGCGGGGCGTCATCAGCTTCGCCAATCCGCTGGCCGCTGAGCTCGGCGTCACGGTCGGCATGACTTCGCGGGCGGCGGCCGAGGCACTTCAGGCCGCCGAACTCGCAGAAAAGCCCGTGCCGGCCTACGAGGAAGCGCGCAGCGAGCTGCCGGCCGCCGCCGGCCAGCGCCAAATCGTGATCGTCGACAGCGCCTCGCTGGTCTACGCGCAAGACACCGGGCGCATCATCGTCACCGGCAGCCACGGCGCACTGCTGGGCGGCGAGGTTGGTTCCGCCCTGATGGTCGATGCCTTCGCCGCCTTCTACAACGACGCCGGCGGCGGTGCCGACGGCATCGGGTTCTCGCGCCTGGCGGCCCTTGACGAGCGCAACATCGTGGCCGCCACCGTGGCCGCCATGAGCGCCCGCATCGGCGACGGCCGCTCGACCTACGGCGACGGCATGCTTTCGCATGTCAATCAGGCGGCGGCGGCCCTGGGCGCCGAAATAGGCCAGCCGCTCAAGGACTTCATCGCCGGGATGGTGGCGTCATGAGCGCGGCGAAAAAGTCCGCCATCGTCACCGGCGGCGGCGGCGGCCTGGGCCGGGCCATGGCGGCGGCGCTGGCCAACGACGGCCTGGCGGTACTTTGCGCCGACATGGACGGCGACATCGCCGCCAGTGCGGCGGCGGAAATCACCGCCTCGGGCGGCCGGGCGGCGGCCTGCGTGGTCGACGTCTGCGACCAGGCTTCGGTCGACGCCATGGTGGTGGCGGCCAACGAAATAGCGCCCGTGGCGCCGCCATTGGTGCTGGTCAATTGCGCCGGCATCGGCGAGCAAACGCCTTTCCTGCGCCAGACGACCGAGGAATTCGAGCGCATCATCGAGGTCAACCTGACCGGCAGCTACCGCTCGGCCAAGGCGGTGGCGCCCGGCATGATCCAGGCCGGCTGGGGGCGCATCGTCAACATCGCCTCGGTGGCCGGCCTGCAGGGCGTCTCGGGGCGCGTCGGATACGTTTCTTCCAAGCACGGCGTGGTGGGCCTGACCAAGACCCTGGCCATCGAACTGGCGCCCCACGGCATAACGGTCAACGGCGTCGCGCCCGGGCCCGTCAACACGCCGCTCACCGACCGCGTGCACAGCGACAAGACGCGCGAGATCTACCACCGCAACATGCCGCTGGGGCGCTACGGCACGCCGGAAGAAATCGCCCACGCCGTGGCCTTTCTTGCATCCGAAGGGGCCAGCTATATCACCGGGCACACGCTGCCGGTCGACGGCGGTTTCGTGGCCACGGCGGCGATCTTCGAGGTCGAGTAGCAAGGCCGCCGTTCCATGCCCGTCACCTACGACATGCCGCTCTACCGGCCGCCCAGCGAGGGGCCGAATTTGATCATCCAGGCGACGCTGGGGTGCTCGTTCAACCGCTGCACGTTTTGTTCGATGTACAGGACCAAGACCTACGTCGAGCGCGAGCCGGACCAGGTCTTTGCCGACATCGATACGGCGGCTGCCGACTGGCCGCAGGCGCATCGGGTCTTTTTGGCCGACGGCGACGCCCTGGGCCTGGATTGCGGACGATTGCACGCCATCCTGGACCACCTGGGGGAACACTTTCGCGACCTGGCCCGGGTTTCGGTCTACGCCACGCCCAAGAACCTGCTCGACAAGTCGGTAGACGAACTCGCCGCCCTCAAGAGGGCGGGGCTTTCGCTGGTCTATCTCGGCATCGAATCCGGCGCCACGCCGATCCTCAAGAAGATCCGCAAGGGCGCCTCGCAGAAGACCCTGGCGCAGGCGCTGGAGCGCGCCTTTGAGGCCGGGCTCAAGGTCTCGGCCACGGTCATCCTGGGGCTTGGCGGCCGGGCCGACTGGCGCCAGCACATCGAAGGCACGGCCGAGCTGGTCAACCAGGCACCGCCGACTTATCTCTCGACCCTGGAGCTCGGCCTGGAGGAGGGCGCCGCGGCCGACTTCATGGCGGCCCAGAAGGCGCCCTTCGAGTTCCAGGACGACGCCGCGATTTTGGCCGAGCAGGCGCTGTTGCTGAGCTTGCTGGAGCCGTCCAGGCCCGTCATCTTCCGCTCCAACCATGCCTCCAACAGCCTGGCGCTGGCCGGCAACCTGCCGCGCGACCGCGAGCGCCTGCTGGCGGAGCTCGGCGCCGCCATGGCCGGCGCCATTCCCTTGCGCCCGCGTTTCCTGCGCGGGTTCTGAGCCTCACCAGACGGCGCGCAGAAAAATCACGAACCCCGCCACCGTGGTCGAGGCGGCGAAGGTAAAGGGCGCGTTCCAGACCCAGGCCACGGTGAGGTTGTTCTCGCCGGTCAGGCGCGAGAGGTAGAGCACCGTCGCCGAGACCGGCGAGACGTTGGTGCCGAGCCCCCAGAGCGCCATCAGCATCAAGGCCAGCAGCTCCGGCCTGAGGCCCAAATCGGCCGGCGTCAAGGTGGTCAGAATCAGCGTGCCGATGATCACCGGGTGCAGCCCCAGCGCGGCGGCCGACAGGAAGCCCCAGGCCAGCAGCAGAATGACGGTGTTGGCGCCCAGGCCACTGGCGGCCAGGGCGGCGGCCACGGCGCCGGGATCGAGGATGGCGGCGATGCCGGCCCCCATGACGTTGGCGCCCAGGAACAGCACCGCCTCGCTGCGCAGGCTGGCGAAGGCGCCCACCACCTGCCAGGACAGGTCGCGCCTCGACGCCAGCGCCCGGCCCGGCCCGGCTATGCGGCCGCGCCAAGCCAGCGCCAGCGGCGGTGCCACCAGGCCGAGTGCAATGGGGATGGAGAAACCGAAGCCCTCGACCAGAGCCAGGGTGCCGGCGAACAGCAGCGCCAGAATCGTCGCCGTGCCCCGCCAGGCCCGGGCCGGCACGCCGGCACTGGGGGAGGCTGGCTGTGCCGCCGCCCGGCGCGGCCGGCCGAGGCGGTCGATGAGCCAGCTCAAGAACACCAGCATCGCCCCCAGTGCGATGCCGTAGGGCGCCACGTCGAGCCAGGCGACCATGGGCAGCAGCGCCAGGATCACCGCGGCGCCGACGAAAAAGGGCGACCAGCAGGTGCTGGTGGCGAAGCCCTGGGCCATGGCCCGGCCCAGCCGGCGGCGCAAGGCGCGGTCTTCCTGGTGACTGACCATGCCCGACAAGAGCGAAATGCCGGCCAGATTGAAGGCCATGCCCAGGACGTGGGCGGCGGTGCCCAGGAAGGCGAAACGCCGGCCCGGCGGCTGCGCCACCACCATGTCGCGGATGGCGCCCAGCGAGGGGCTTTCGCCGGCCGGCACCTGCAGCCAGGCGACGGCGCCAAACAGCACCAGGAAGGGTAGCGTACGCCCCAGGCCGTCCCACAAGGCCTTGGCCGCGGTGGCAAACGCCTCACCGCTTCCGGCCGTCAGCGCCGCCGCCAGGCCCAGGGCCATGAGCAGGCTGCCGACCAGCCGCGGTATTGCAGGCACGCGGCGAAACTCGATGACCACAAACAGCGCCAGCGTCAGATTGGCCACCGCCACCAGAGCCTGGGCCTGGTAGAGCGCCTCGATCACCGTGGCGCCATAGGCCGCCGCGAACAGCCAGGGCGCCAGTTTGGCCGGAGTGGCGGACAAGGTCGTTAACCTAACGATCGTTAGTTTCCATTGCCTTCACGTTCCGCTAAGATGGGGCATTAAGCAAGCCCAGCCAGGGAGACGACACAGGGAGTCGACTCAAGGAGTGACATTGTGGATTTCGCCCTTTCCGACGAACAGCGCATGATTCTCGATTACGGCGACCAGTTGGCCAAGACCTATGACCGCGCCTACTGGATGGACAAGGCCGAGAAGCACGAATTCCCCATGGAAATGTGGCGCCAAGCCGGTGCCGACGGCTTCATCGGCGTCATGGTGCCGGAGGAATACGGCGGCTCCGGCCTGGGCATGATGGAGCTTTGCCTGTTGATGGAGGGCCTGGCCAACAACGGCGTGCCGCTCTTGTTCCTGGTCGTCACCTCGGCCATGGCGCTGGGCTACCTCTCCGAATACGGCAGCGAGGAACAGAAGCGCAAGTACCTGCCCGACGCCTGCACCGGCGAGAAGAATTTCTGCTTCGCCATCACCGAGGCCAACGCCGGCTCGAACAGCATGAAGATCCAGACCGCGGCCAAGCCGGTGGGCGACGCCAGCGAGGGCCGTTTCCTGCTGAACGGCTCCAAGACCTTCATCACCGGCGCCGACGTGGCGCACTACGGCCTCGTGGTGTCACGCACCACGCCGCTGGCCGAAGCCGCCCGCAAGACCGACGGCTTCACCATCTTCATCGTCGACATGAACGCCAAGGGCGTCGAAAAGCGGCCCATCGACATCTCCATCAAGGCACCGGAGATGCAGTTCCAGCTTTTCTTCGACGACGTCGAAGTAAGCCAAGAAGACGTCATCGGCGAGGTCGACCGTGGCTTCGACATTCTCTTCGATACCCTCAACCCGGAACGCATCATGGTGGCCGCCATGGCCATCGGGCTGGGCCGTTTCGCCATCAATCAGGCCGTCGAATACAGCCGCGAGCGTGTGGTTTTCGATGTCCCCATCGGCTCCCACCAGGGTTTGCAGCATCCCCTGGCGGCGGCCAAGACGGAGGTCGAGATGGCTTGCCTGATGACCCACAAGGCAGCCTGGGCCTTCGACCAGGGCCTGCCGGCGGGCGAGTATTCCAACATGGCCAAGTATTTCAGCGCCGAGGCCGGCATCCACGCCGTCGATGCCGCCGTGCAGTGTTTCGGCGGCAACGCCTTCACCAAGGACTACGGCATCTTCGACATCTATCCGATCGTGCGGCTGTTGCGCACGGCACCGCTCAACCGCGAGATCATCCTGAGCTACATCGGCGAGCACGTCATGGGCATGCCGCGGTCGTACTGAGCGGCAAGGAAGGAGCGGACCATGCTAAGCAAGAAATTTCTCACGGAGATGCGCTCCCGGGCCAAAACCTGGATGAGCGAACGCTACGGCCGGGCCGCCGAGCGCATGGGCGAACGCAAGCCGGCCTTCGAGACCAACGCCGGCATCCCCGTGGCGCCGCTCTATACGCCTGCCGACTTGGCCGATCAGGACTATTTCGCAAGCCTCGGCCTGCCTGGCGAGTACCCCTTCACCCGCGGCACCTACGCCGTCGGCTACCGTTCGCGCTATTGGCAGCAGAACGCCTATGCCGGCTTTGGCACCGGCCCCGACACCAACGAACGCCTGAAGTTCGCGCTGTCGCAGGGCGAGACGGCGCTGAATTTGATCATGGACGTGCCGACGTCTTATTGGGGCATCGATTCCGACGATCCCCTGGCCGAGGGCGAAGTGGGCCGCACCGGTCTCGCCATGAACTCGATCGACGACATGGCGGATGCCTTCGCCGACATCCCCATCGAAAGGATCTCGGTGACCCTCAATCCCACCTCCGTGGTGGTACCGTCGATCTACTTCGCCATGGCCGAGGAGCGCGGCATCGCGCTTCGCGATCTCAAGGGCACGTGCCGCAACAACCCGCTGGTCGACTACGTCTCGTGCAATTCCGGCGTCATGCCGGCGCCCCAGGACGCACTGCGCGAACTCGCCGACTTCGTGGCCTTTACCCAGGAGCACACGCCCAATTGGCACCCCTTCAACATCGGCTCCTATGAATACCGCGAAAACGGCGTTACGGCGGTGCAGGAACTGGGGTTTCTGTTCGGCAACACCATCGCCTACACCGATGCCCTGATCGAGCGCGGCATGGCCTTCGACGACTTCGCGCCCAAGTACCTCTTTTATACCTCGGTGCAGACCAATCTCTTTGAGGAGGTCGCCAAGATCCGGGCCGCCCGGCGCATGTGGGCCAAGCTGGCGCGTGATCGTTACGGCGCCCAGAATCCGGCCTCGCTGCTGTTTCGCATCCACGCCCAGACCTCGGGCTTCACGCTGACCGCCGAGGAGCCCTTGAACAACATCGCCCGGGCTACCATCCAGGGCCTGGCGGCGGTGCTCGGCGGCACCAACTCGCTCTATACCGATCCCTACGACGAGGCGCTCTGTCTGCCCTCTGAGCTGGGCCTGCGCACCGCCATGCGCACGCAGCAGATCATCATGGAAGAGAGCGGCGTGGCCGACACCATCGACCCCCTCGGGGGGTCTTACTATGTAGAGTCATTGACCAATGCCATGGAGGAGGGCGCCAACGAAGTGCTGGCCGAAATCGAATCCCAGGGCGGCATGGTCAAGGCCATCGAGAACGGCTGGGCCTCCGCCGAATCGGAACGCTCGGTGGCGCACTATTTGAGCCGCGTGGCGTCCGGTGAACATGTCGTCGTGGGCCAGAACAAGTACCGCACGGACGAGCCCGTCGAGCGCAGCGTCTTCCGCATCGATCCGGCCTTCGAACAGCGCCAGAAAGACCGTCTGGTCAAGCTGCGGGCCGAGCGCGACGACGCGCTGGTGGCCGAGAGGCTCGAGGCCTTGCGCCAGGCCGTGCGCGAGGACCACGACATGGTGCGGCCCTGCATCGAGGCGGCCAAGGCGCGCGCCACCTTCGGCGAGATGACCCAGGCCATCTACGGCGAGATGAAGTCGTTCCGCGAGGACTTCCGCGACCTCAAGCTGCGCATGTACGCCTAGGGGCGGCCCATGAACCCTGGAAAACGAACCCGCGTGCTGCTGGCCAAGCCGGGGCTGGACGGCCACGACCTGGGCATCAAGGCGGTGGCCCGGGCCTTGCGCGACGACGGCATGGAGGTGATCTACCTCGGCCTCAACGTCAGCCCCGAAACCGCCGTCGGCGCCGCCATCCAGGAATCGGCCGACGTGCTTGGCATCAGCTGCCTGTCGGGCTCGCACCTCTTGATGACCGAGAAAATCCTCGGCGTCATGACGGCCCAGAAGGTCGAGGACCTCAAGCTGGTGGTCGGCGGCATCATCCCCGACGAGGACGTGCCGGTGCTCGAGGACATGGGCGTGGCGGCGATCTTCAACACCGGCACCCCCATGCCCGACATCGTCGCCGCCATCAACGGCCTGGCGGCCTAGACGCCGCATGGGCGGAGAGCGGAAAAAGACGACCAGAACGACCGTCTCGGGCCTCGAGCTGAAACCCCATTACGGCCCCGACGACGTGGCCGGCGAGAGCTGCGAGAACCCGGGCCAGGCGACTTTCGGCCGCGGCATCTTCACTGACGGCTACCGCCGCCAGCCCTGGATGGAAAGCCTGGCCTGCGGCTACGGCCTGCCCGAGGAAACCAACCAGCGCATCCGCTACCTGGCTAGCGTCGGCCAGGCCGGCTACTCGGGGCGCACCTCGATCAATCTGGTCTTCGACCGGCCCACCTTCTGCGGCCTCGACAGCGACGACGGCCGCTCGGCGGGCGAGATCGGCAACGTCGGCGTGGCCATCGATTCGCTCGATGATATGCGCAGATTGTTCGAGGGCTTCGACCTCGATGGGCTCAACACCGGGCTCATCGTCGACCGCGCCGGCCCCTTCATCATGGCCATGTACGTGGCGCTGGCCGACGAACAGGGCGTGCCCCGCGACCAGCTCCGCGGCATCGTCACCAACAACCCATTGACCGATTTCTTTTGTTCCAAGACGCCGCTGTTTCCGCCCGGCGACTGTCTCGACCTTTTGGTCGACTGCATCGCCTTCTGTGCCAGCGAAGTCCCGCGCTTCAACTTCTGCCGCATTAACGGCTACAACACCCGCGAGCTCGGCGCCACGGCCATCCAGGAGGTGGGCTTCAACCTGGCCATCGCCCGCACCATCGTCGAGGCCTGCCTGAAGCAGGGCCTGGACCCGGGCAAGCTGGTGGGCAGCATCAATTTCCAGTTCTCCCAGGGCCGCGACTTCTTCGAGGACATCTGCAAGATCCGGGCGGCCCGGCGGCTGTGGACCCGGATGCTGATGGACGACTACGGCGTGACCGACGAAAAAGCCTGCCGCATGAAGATCCACATGCAGACCGCCGGCTCCAGCCTGACCGCCCAGGAGCCCTTGAACAATATCGCCCGCATCGGCCTGCAGGTCATGTCGGCGGCGCTGGCCGGCAGCCAGAGCATGCACATCGCCTCATACGACGAAGCGCTCGGCATCCCCACCGAGGAAGCCGCCCGCGTCGCCATCAAGACCTCCAAGATCGTCATGCACGAAAGCGGCGCCTGCAACGTCGCCGACCCGCTCGGCGGGTCTTACTTTGTCGAAGCCCTGACCGACGAGATCGAAGCCGCGGTGGTGGCGGAGATGGGGCGCGTGGAAGACGTGGGCGGCGTCATCGGGGCTTTGGAAACGGGTTATTTTGAACAACAGATAGCCGATACCGCCTATGCGCTGCAGCGTGAGTTCGATGCCGGCGAGCGGGTGGTGGTCGGCGTCAACCGTTATCGCGAGGAGCAAGATGTGGGTGTCGGCGAGATCTTCCGCCCCGACCCGCAGGTCTCGAAGACCGTCCTTGAGCGGCTGGCTGCACTCAAGCAAACCCGTGACCAGACCCAGGCCCAACTTGCCATCGCCGACATCGAATCTGCTGCCGCCGCGGCCCGGCCTTTGATGCCCTGCTACATCGCGGCGGCCAAGGCCGGTGTCACGCTCGGCGAGATGGTGGCGGCCGTCGAAAGCGTCACCGGCACCTTCCGGTTTTCCGCCATCACGGCGGCCGCGGTCTGAGGGCGCCATGGCCATCCGCGTGCTGCTGGCCAAGCCCGGCCTCGATACCCACGAGGGTGGCGTCAAGCTGGTGGCGGCGGCGCTCAGGGATGCCGGCATGGAGGTGATCTACACCGGCGTCTTCCAGACCAGCGAAAGCATCGTCGCCACGGCGCTGGAAGAAGACGTCGACGTGGTGGGCCTGAGTTTCCTCTCGGGCGCCCATCTGGCCCTGACACGCGACATCGTGGCCGGCCTGGAGGCCGCCGGTCTGGGCGACCGGGCGGTGATCTGCGGTGGCATCATCCCGGCCGACGACGTGGCCGGCCTCAAGGAGCTGGGGGTGCGCGGCGTCTACGGCCCGGGCACGGCGCTGGCCGAGATCGTCGGCGACGTACGCAGCCTGGTGGGGCCATGAGCGCGACCATCGACGACCTGGTGGCAACGGTGAAGAGCGGCCAGCGCATCGGCCTCGGCATTCCCGAACCCACGGTTTTCCTCGAGGCCCTGGCCCGGCGCCGCGATCTCGAGGACGTGACGCTGATCATGGGCTCGCCCGGACCGGGGACCATCGCGGTGGCGGCCAATCCGGGCATCAGGTTGTTGACGCTCTTCGCCTCGCCGCCGGCCCGCGAGCTGGTGAGCAGCGGCCGCATCGAATATCTGCCGCTTACCTTCCATGGTCTGACCGGCTTTCTGCCTCGCTGGGCCCCTGACCTGGCGGTGCTGATGACGGCGGCGCCCGAAGCCGACGGCAGGCTGCGGCCGGGCTCGACCATGGCCCACAACGACAGCCTGGTGGCCAGCCTGAAACCGGGTGGCCGGGCCTACGCCCTGGTCGACGACAACCAACCCCAGGTGCTGGGCGAGGCCTTCACGGTCGACGATTTCACGGCCCTGATCCCGGTGCCGCCGCTGCCGCCCGGATCCGGCCGCCAGGCCGAGCATTCGCCGCTGGCCGGCCAGGTCGCAGGCTTCCTCGATGAACTCGTCTCCGATGGCGCCACCTTGGAGGCCGGCGTCGGCTCGCTGGCCGACGATGCGCTCTCGCGCCTGGTGCACAAGAAGGGCCTGGGCATCCACACCGAAGTGCTGGGGCCGGGACTTTGCACCCTGGTCGAGGCCGGCGCCGCCGATGGGGCGGCCAAGCCCAACCACACCGGCAAGGTCGACTTTACCATCTCGGTGCAGGGCATCGCCGGGCGCATCGCCGACAACCCGGCCTATTACCTCAGCGGCGCCCAAACCTGCGTCAATCCGCTGGTAATTGCGGCCAATCCCCTGTTGCGCTGCTTCAATTCGGCCCTTGAGATCGACTTCGGCGGCCAGGCCAACGCCGAAGTGGTGGCCGGCCAGCAGTATGGCGGCGTCGGCGGCCAGGTCGACTTCCTGCGGGCCTGCCGCCTGGTCGACGACGCGCTCTCGGTGATGGTGCTGGAATCAACGGCCGCCGGCGGCACCATCTCGCGCATCGTGCCCGACCTGCCGGCCGGCCACGTGGCCACGGCGACGCGCTACGACGTCGACGTGGTGGTCACCGAATACGGCATCGCCTGGCTGCGTGATCTTTCGCTAGCTGAGCGCGCCCGCAACCTCGCCGCCATCGCGCATCCCGATTTCCGTGACGACCTGGCGGCGGCGGCGCGGGGGCGCTGAGCTCGCACATCCCAATCCCAATCCTGAGACCTCCGGGCACATCGATACCGTCTCTCAGGTTTCGCATCGCTGAAATAACCTTGAATTGAACGCCGCCGGGTGGCGTATGCTCGGTAGTGAGGTGACGGTGTTGTTGAGGCGATTGCGTTCGGAGCTCTTGCTAGCGGAAAGGGCGATCGATGAGACAGACACTATCCAATCTCAGATCCTATCTCGAAAGAATAGGCACTCGCGAAACGGACACGCCGGAGGAACGTCGCGACAAGGTGACGTTGCTCGTATTGTCGGGCATTTGCTTTTTTGCCAGCATCGTTTGGGGGACGATGTATTTCGCCATCCTCGGCCCCACGCTCACGGTCTTCATCACCTACGGATTCACGCTGGTCATCGGGGCGGCGCTGCTCGTTTTCATGGCCACCAAGCGCTTTCCACTGCTGCTCTATCCCTTCTTCCTGATGATCCTGTGGAACCCCATCGCCATGCAGTGGAGCCTGGGTGGCTTTGCCGCTTCGGGCGTCTTGATGACCTGATCGATCCTGGCGCCTTTTTGCGCCCTGATGTTTCAGACCGTGCGCGCGGCGCTTTGGTGGTTCGCCGCCTATCTCGTGCTTCTCGCCATCTCGCTGCTTCTCGATCAGCAGTTTCAGCCCTCGTCCCCAGAGCTGTCGCAACAGACCTCGATGCTTTTCTTCGGCATGAACATCGTCGGTCCCGCCGTCGCCATATTCCTCTCGATGATGTACTTCGTGAACGCCTATCAGCGGGAGCACGAGAGATCGGAGTCGCTGTTGCTGAACATCCTTCCCAGGGAGATTGTTCCGGTCCTCAAATCCGGACGGGAAACCATTGCCGATCACTATGAGACATGCAGCATACTGTTCTGCGACATGGTCGGCTCGACGCCGATCTTTGCCAATATGGCACCGGCGGATGTCGTCGACTGGATCAACGAGGTTTTCTCCATGTTCGACGGTTTGGTGGAGAAATACGGCGTCGAAAAAATACGGACCATTGGCGACAACTACATGATTGCCGCCGGGGTCCCGACCCCCAGGGCCGATCACGCAACGACCCTCGCCGCGTTGGCGCTGGACATAGTCCAAGGCCTCAAAGAACTGCCGGACAGAGGCGGCAAGCGCTTGGAGTTTCGCCTGGGGATCAATTCGGGGCCCATCATTGCCGGCATTATCGGCAAGATGAAGTTTCAATATGATCTTTGGGGGGACACCGTGAACGTCGCCGCCCGGATGGAGCAACACGGGGAAGTCGGAAAAGTCCACATTTCGGCTGCCACCTACGAGTTGATCAAGGATGCCTTCGAGTGCGACCCTAGAGGGGTGATCCCGATCAAAGGCAAGGAGAAGATGGAGACATGGTTCGTGGTCGCTCCCAGGAATCCGTGAACGTTGGGTCCGGCCGGTAGGGGAATGGTATTTTTTGAGCCGCCAAAAGATGTCCCGTGTTAAATTTTTCGGCGACCGTGGCGGCCATCGTGTGGTATACCCAGCGCCGCACCCAAGCAACCCAGCAATCGAAGGAAACGGGAATGCCGCAAGGAACGGTGAAGTGGTTCAACGCGACCAAGGGATTCGGGTTCATCGAGCCCAGCGATGGCACAAGGGACGCTTTCGTCCACATCTCATCTGTGGAGAAGGCCGGACTCGCCACCCTCAACGAGGGTCAGAAGGTTGAGTTCGAGCTCGTGCCGGGCCGCGACGGAAAGTCCGCCGCTGAAAATCTGGTTCTCCTCGACTAACGGCTCAGCGCTGGCATGACTCACGTCGACTATCAAAAGAAGCCCGAATCCAGGCAGATCTCCCAACCCCAGACCCGTCGATGTTTGAAGTGTCGGGAGCCGTTCGAGAGCGAGTGGCCGGGGGAGCGCGTTTGCCGCAAATGCAAGGCGTCAAGCGGTTGGCGGGAAGCTGGTGCCGAATTTTCGCTGTGACGCCGCCGAAAGTGCACTCGGAACACTATCCCGACGTCGAAGTCCTGTACCTCTTGCTTATCGGCCCCACCCCGCACCATCGGCGCGATCAAGCAATAGAACAGTAGCTCAGAGACGGTGGCCCTACTTCTTGTCGTGGAACGGGAAGCCGGGCGGGAACGCCTTCTCCATGGATTCCTTGATCGCCTTGGTCACCTTGTCGCCGATGTCGCCGACCTTGTCCTGAACGTCCTTGGCGATCTTCGCGGCCAGTTCGGGATCGCCGCTGGCGACGTGGACCGAGCCGCCCTTGCCCGATACCGTCGACGCGGCGGCGGCACTGGCCGACCCCGAGGCGCCGGCGCCGGGGATCGTCGTCGTCGTCAC